>Ga0160440_100067_pt1 | contig 130331 bp, 123 predicted proteins | sample HID1971I_E1MG_FD_108277 | JGI IMG/M metagenome (GOLD analysis project Ga0160440, IMG submission 108277) | Enriched millipede-associated microbial communities from UW Madison campus, WI, USA - HID1971I_E1 MG | ecosystem: Host-associated > Arthropoda: Insects > Digestive system > Unclassified ... | reverse complement strand
TTCTTCGACAGCGATCTCGTCGAAGGGGTTCATGCTCATCTTGACGTTGGCAATGTCCACCCCGGTGCCGTCGCTCTTGACGCGCACCTTCACGTTGTAATCGACGACCCGTTTGACAGGCACAAGAACCTTCATTGACTTGACTCCATTGGATTGCAAAAAGGGGGGCTTCGAGAGCAGCCTGCCATTTTAGGACGCCGGCCTTGGCTGCCTCTCCATTCTTCTTGTCGGCCTCGAGGGCTCAAAAAAGAACGATCGTGCTTTTCCGTGATTATAAAACAGCGGGAGGCGCTGCGGCCATTCCCGCCGGCAAAGATTCCACTCGCAGCACCCGCTGCGGATAGGGAATGTCAATGCGGGCGGCGCGCAGCCCTTCGAGGATGGCGATGTTGATGGCCGAGCGCACGTTGTCCTTGCCCTTGTCAGGGTCGGCGACCCAGAAGTTCAGGCTGAACTCCAGCCCGTCGGGCGCGAAGGTGACGAGGTAGGCGATGGGCCCCGGGTCGGTCATGACACGCGGTTGGGCCTTAGCGGCGTCGCACAGGATGCCCTGCACCTGCGCCACGTCGCTCTCGTAGCCGACCACGATGTTGGTCGTGATGTTGAACTTGCGGTCGGCCAGCGACAGGTTCTCGACCCGCCCGGTGATGAGCGATTCGTTCGGCACGATGGCCTCGCGCCCGTTGCCCGCGCGGATGAGCGTGTAGCGGGTCTTGATGTCAGTGATGCGGCCTTCGAAGGTGTCGACCTTCACGTTGTCGCCGATGCGGATCGAGCGCTCCAGCAGGATCACGAAGCCGCTCACGTAGTTGGCCGCCAGCTTCTGCAGGCCGAAGCCCAGGCCCACGCCGAGCGCGCCGCCCAGCACCGACAGCGCCGTGAGGTCGACCCCCACCGCCGACAGCGCGAACAAGAGGCCGATCAGCAGCAAAAAGGCGCGCACCGCATTCGACGCCACCTTGCGCATCGACAGGTCGCTCACGGCCTCGCGCAGGATGCGTTTTTCGATGGTGCTGGAGATCCACAGCGCGATCATCAGCACCAGCCCCGCCGACAACGCGCCCTGGATGATGGTCTGCAGGCTCACGCGGGTCTTGCCGAAGGCCAGCGTGATGTCGTCCAGTTCGGCCAGCACCGGCGGCAGCAGCCCGACGATCCACAGCACGGCGGCGATCCAGGCCAGCCACGAGATGGTGCGCTCGATCAGCCGCACCAGGCTGGAGGTGGGGAACACGGCCCGCAGCACCCGCGCGAACAGCCGGATGACCGCCAGCGACAGAAACACCGGCACGGCGATGCGCAGCACCAGCACCACGGGCAGCACATCGAGCGCCACGCGGCGTGCGATGCCGGTGAGCACCAGCGCGAGCAGCGGAAACAGCAGGCCGTCGAAGGTGCGCTCGCCGAACCAGATCGAATCCTTGGGCTGGTCGCGCCCGAACCATTTGCACACCGCCCATGCCACGGCCACGCAGGTCACGAGCACGGTGAGTTCGATGCCCAGGCCGTGCGCGTCGACCTGTCGCAGGCGCTGGAGGAAGTCGTCGAAATTGAAATTCATCGGTGAAAGAAACAGGACGCCCCGCGGGCGCCAACCGGGTTACAGGTCCGCCAGCACGCGGATGTGCGCTTCCACGCTGCGCGCCAGGGCGTCCAGGTGGTAGCCGCCCTCGAGCAGCGAGACGATGCGCCCGCGCGCATGGCGCTTGGCGACATCGCGCACGCGGCCAGTGATCCAGGCGAAGTCGTTTTCGTTGAGGCCGAGCTGGCCCAGCTCGTCCTCGCGGTGGGCGTCGAAACCGGCGCTGATGAACACCATCTGCGGCTTGAAGGCCTCGAGCCGGGGCATCCAGATCGCCTCGACCAGCTCGCGCACGTCCATGCCCTTGGTGTAGGCCGGAATGGGCAGGTTCAGCATGTTCGACGCCGGGTGCTCGGTGCCGCTGTACGGATAGAACGGGTGCTGGAAGAACCCGACCATCAGCACACGCGGATCGTTCGACAAAATGTTCTCGGTGCCGTTGCCGTGGTGCACGTCGAAATCGACGATGGCCACGCGGTCCAGCCCGTGCACCTCGAGCGCGTGTCGCGCGGCAATGGCCACGTTGTTGAAGAAGCAGAAGCCCATGGCCTGCTCGCGGCAGGCATGGTGGCCCGGCGGGCGCACGGGGCAGAAAGCGTTCTCGATCTCGCCGGCCATCACGGCGTCGGTGGCCGCCACGGCGGCGCCCGCGGCGCGGCGCGCGGCCAGCAGGGTGAAGCGGGTCAGTACGGTGTCGGGGTCGACCTGCGCATGGTCGGGGCCGCCGGCGGGCGCGTCGGCCACGAGGCGCTGCTGCAGCTCCTCGAGGTGTTCGACATGCGCGTGGCTGTGGGCCCGGGTGATCTGTTCCAGCGTGGCCAGGGGCACTTCGCCCCGCGCCAGCGCGTCGCCGACGCCGGTCAGCAGCAGCCGGTCTTCGATGGCATCCAGCCGCTCGGGGCATTCGGGATGCCCGTTGCCCATGTCGTGCTTCCAGAAGTCGCGATGCGTGAAGTAGCCTGTCTTGCCCATCTCTCGCCGTGTCTCGTGTCGTCGCGTCTAGACCTCACGCAGCATGGGGCCGCAAGGTCTTACGGTATCGTTTGCATATGGATACAAATATGGACGTTGCTGCGAAGCTAGCCACTTTGCTGAGTCAGCTTAACACGGTGATTGTTGGCAAAGAGGCCCAGGTGCGCGACTGCGTGGCCTGCCTGCTGGCGGGCGGGCACCTGCTGATCGAGGACGTGCCGGGGGTCGGCAAGACCACCCTGGCCCATGCGCTCTCGCACACCTTCGGCCTGCAGTTCTCGCGCGTGCAGTTCACGGCCGACCTGATGCCGGGCGACCTGTCGGGCGTGGCGATCTACGACCGCGGCCAGCAGGCCTTCGTGTTCCACCCCGGGCCGATCTTCGCGCAGGTGCTGCTGGCCGACGAGATCAACCGCGCCAGCCCCAAGACGCAGAGCGCGCTGCTCGAGGCGATGGAAGAAAAGCAGGTCACGGTCGAGGGCGAGACCCGCCCCCTGCCCTCGCCCTTCTTCGTGATCGCCACGCAGAATCCGCAGGACCAGCTCGGCACCTTCGCGCTGCCCGAGTCGCAGCTCGACCGCTTCCTGATGCGCATCTCGCTGGGCTACCCCGACCGGGCCGCCGAGCGCCAGTTGCTGGCCGGCGCCGACCGCCGCGAGATGCTCGCCGGCCTGCCCGCGATGCTGACCGCCGGCGAGCTCACCGCCCTGCAGCAGCGCGTGCAGCAGGTGCATGCGGCCGAGCCGCTGCTGAACTACCTGCAGGACCTGATCGCCGCGACCCGCTCGGGCCGCTGGTTCCTGCAGGGCCTGTCGCCGCGCGCGGGCATCGCCGTGCTGCGCGCCGCCAAGGCGCAGGCGCTGCTGGCCAACCGGAACTACGTGGCGCCCGACGACGTGCAGGCCGTGCTGCCGCAGACCATCGCGCACCGCCTCACGCCCGTGGGCGATGCCGGTCGCGGCGCCGTCGAACAGGTGCGCGCCATGATCGCCGAGGTGCCGCTGCCGTGAGCCCTGTCGGCGTCCTGCGCTCGCGCATCGACGGCTGGTTCCTCTCGCGCCGGGCCCCGTCGGACACGCTCGAACTCACCCAGCGCAACGTCTACATCGTGCCCACGCGCGCCGGCTGGACGCTGGCGGCCACGCTGCTGGTGCTGCTGGTCGCGTCGATCAACTACCAGCTCAACCTGGGCTATCTGCTGACCTTCCTGCTGGCCGGCAGCGTCGCCGTGGGCATGCATGTGTGCCACGCCACGCTGCGCGGGCTGGCGCTGCGCATGGTGCCGCCCGAGGCGCAGTTCGCGGGCGCCGCGGCGGTGCTGCGCGTGGTGCTGCACAACGAACGGCGCAGCGTGCGCTACGGCATCGGCATGGCCGTGCGCGGCAGCGGCCAGTGGGCCTGGACCGACGTGCCGGCCGAAGGCACGGCCACGGTGGAGATCGCCTTCCAGCCCGAGCGGCGCGGCCTGCACCCGGTGCCGCCGCTGACCGCAGAGACGCGCTTTCCGCTCGGCACCTTCCGCGTCTGGACCGTCTGGCGGCCGGCCGCGCAGCTGCTCGTGTACCCGACGCCCGAAGCCCATCCGCCGCCGCTGCCGGCGGGCGAGCCGCTCTCGGGGCCCGCCGCCGCGTCGGCCGCGGTGCGGGCGCAGAACGCCGGCGAGTACGACGGCGTGCGGGCCTACCGGCGCGGCGATCCGCTCAAGCTCGTGGTCTGGAAGAAGGCGGCCCGCGCGCAGGCCAACGGCTCCGAAGACCTCGTGAGCCGCGACACGCAGCACACGCAACGCGAAGAACTCTGGCTCGACGCGCACGCCGCCGCGCTGCCCGACATCGAGGCCCGCCTGTCGCGCCTGTGCGCCTGGGTGCTGATGGCCGACCGGCTCGGCGTCGACTACGGCGTGCGCGTCGCCGGCCGCACGGTGAAACCGTCGCAGGGCGAAGCGCACCGGCGCGCCTGCCTCGAAGCGCTGGCGCTGTGCGCATGAACGGGGTCGCCGCATGAACCGGGTCGTACGCGAACTCACCGCGCTGCCGAGGGACGCACGGGACACGCTGTTCCTGCTGTGCGTCATCGGCCTCATCCTGCTGCCGCAAGTGAACGAGCTGCCCTGGTGGTGCTCGGCCATCACCGCCATGGTGCTGCTGTGGCGCGCCTCGCTGGCGGTGCAGGCGCGCCCGCTGCCCAGCAAGTGGTGGCGCATCGCGCTGCTGGCGCTGGTGCTGGCCGGCACCTACGCCACCCACCGCACGCTGCTGGGCCGCGACGCGGGCGTCACGCTGGTCGTGTGCCTGCTGGCGCTCAAGACGCTGGAGCTGCGCGCGCGGCGCGACGCCTTCGTGGTCTTCTTCCTGGGCTTCTTCGCGATGCTCACGAACTTCTTCTATTCGCAGTCGCTACTCACCGCCTTCACCATGCTGCTGGCGCTGCTGGGCCTGCTGACGGCGCTGGTCAACGCCCACATGCCGGTGGGCCGGCCGCCGTTGATGCAGGCCGCGCGCATGGCCGGCTGGATGGCGCTGGCGGGCGCGCCCGTGATGCTCGCCCTGTTCCTGCTGTTCCCGCGCTTCGCGCCGCTGTGGGGCACGCCCGGCGACGCCATGGCCGGGCGCACCGGCCTGTCGAACACGATGCGGGTCGGCACCATCGCCGAGCTGGCGCTCGACGGGAGCATCGCGGCGCGCATCAAGTTCGACGACAACCGCGCGCCGCCGCAGAGCCAGCTGTATTTCCGCGGCCCCGTGCTGGCGCAGTTCGACGGCCGCGAGTGGACGGCGCTGCCGACCTGGGCACGCAGCGGGCAGTCGGTGTCGAACCTGCGCACGCGCGGCGAACCCGTGCGCTACGAGGTCACGCTCGAAGCCAGCCAGCGCCCGTGGCTGCTCACGCTCGACGCTGCGCCACGTGCGCCCGAGGTGCCCGGCTACGAGGTCACCGGCACGCCCGACCTGCAGTGGTTCGTGAACCGCCCGATCACCGACCTCGTGCGCTACCGCGCCGAGAGCCATCCACAGTTCCAGAGCGGCCCGATCGTGCGCACCGGTGGCCGGCTCCAGCCCTACCTGGTGCTGCCGCCCGGCAGCAACCCACGCACCGCCGCACTCGCCGCCCAGATGCGCGCCGACCCCACGCTGGCCGGCGCCGATGCACAGGCCTTCGTGCAGGCCGCGCTGCAACGTCTGCGCACCGGCGGCTACACCTACACGCTGCAGCCCGGCGTGTACGGCAACGAGACTGCCGACGAGTTCTGGTTCGACCGCAAGGAAGGCTTCTGCGAGCACATCGCCTCGGCCTTCGTGGTGCTCATGCGCAACCTGCAGATTCCGGCGCGCATCGTCACCGGCTACCAGGGCGGCGAGCTCAACAACGTCGACAACTACTGGGTGGTGCGCCAGAGCGACGCCCACGCCTGGGCCGAGGTGTGGCAAGAGGGCGCGGGCTGGGTGCGCGTCGACCCGACCGGCTCGGTCGCGCCGGGGCGCATCGGGCAGTTCCAGCGCCTCACGCCGCAGCCCGGCCTGCTGGCCGGCGCCATCGGCGTCATGAGCCCGACGCTGGTACAGAACCTGCGCGCCGCCTGGGAGGCCGTGAACAACGGCTGGAACCAGTGGGTGCTCAACTACACGCAGAGCCGCCAGCTCGACCTGCTCAAGACCCTGGGCTTCAACGCCCCGAGCCTGGAAGACCTGGGCTACGTGCTGCTGTACCTGCTGGTGGCCGCGAGCCTGGCCGGCGCCGGCTGGACGCTGTGGGAGCGCAGCCGGCACGACCCGTGGCTGCGCCTGCTGGGCCGGGCCCGCGCGCGCCTGGCCAAGGCCGGCCTGCCGCTGCCCGAGACAGCGCCGCCGCGCCAGATGGCCCAGGCCGCCGACGCCCGCTTCGGGCCCGCCGCGCAGGCCGTGCGCGACTGGCTGCTGAAGCTCGAAGCCCAGCGCTACGCGCCCGCCGCATCCGGCCCATCGGCCTCGCTCGCCGCGCTGCGCGCCGAGTTCCGCCGGCTGCCCTGGCCGCCCACGCCGCCGCGCGCCTGACGCGCGGCTGCAACCACATGTGTCCCCCGAAAGTGCGCATGCGCACGGGCGGCACAATCGTGCCCATGTCACACGCCTTTCCCACGCCCTTGCGCGCCGCAGTGGCCGCCACCGCCCTCCTCGCCGCCTGCGTCGCCTGGCCCACGGGCGCCCTGGCCCAGAAGCCCCAGGCCAATGGCCGCCCCGCCGTCACGCCGGTGCGCGGCAGCACCCCGTACGCCACGCGCGACGACGCCATGGCGTTCGCCGACGACGTCGCCCAGCGCCGCAACCTCGACCGCGACTGGGTGCGCGCCACCATCGGCGCCGCACGCTTCCTGCCCAACGTGCCGCGCCTGATGCTGCCGGGCCCGGTCGGCACGGTGAAGAACTGGCAGACCTACCGCAGCCGCTTCATCGACCCGGTGCGCATCGCGGCCGGCGTGCGCTTCTGGCGCGCCAATGCCGAGACGCTCGCGCGCGCCGAGGCCACCTACGGCGTGCCGCCGGAAATCATCGTCGGCATCGTCGGCGTCGAGACCATCTACGGCCGCAACATGGGCAACTTCCGCGTGATCGACGCGCTGGCCACGCTGTCCTTCGACTTCCCGCAGGGCCACCCGCGCGCGGCCGAGCGCGTCGCCTTCTTCCGCGGCGAGCTCGAGAGCTTCCTGAGCACCGAAAGCCGCACCGCCGACGACCCGCTCACGCCCGTGGGCAGCTACGCCGGCGCCATGGGCATGCCGCAGTTCATGCCCAGCAGCATCGCCAAGTACGCGGTCGACTTCGACGGCGATGGCCGCATCGACCTCGTGAACAACCCGGTCGACGTGATCGGCTCGGTCGCAAGCTACTTCAAGGGCTTCGGCTGGACGCCGGGCATGCCGTCGATCTATCCGGTGCATTTCGAGGAAGCGCGCCTGAAGAAGGCGCTGCTGCTGGCGCCCGACATCCTGCCGACCTTCAGCGCCGACAGCTTCGTGGCGGCCGGCGCCGTGCCCGAGGGCGAAGGCCTGAAGCACAAGGGCCTGCTGGCGCTCATCGAGCTGCAGAACGGCCTCGACGCGCCGCCGACCTACGTCGCCGGCACGCGCAACTTCTACGTGATCACGCGCTACAACTGGAGCAGCTACTACGCGATGTCGGTGCTCGACCTCGGCCAGGAGGTCAAGGCCGCGATGGAGCAGTGACCGCGATGACACCGCAGGCGCTGCACGCGAACTGGAACGCCGCCTGGCAGGCGCTCGGCGTGGCCACGCCCGACGACGCGCTGCGGCTCGAACTGCAACGCCGCTACGGCGAGCCGCAGCGCCACTACCACACGATGCAGCACCTGGGCGAATGCCTCGCGTGGTTCGACCGGGAACAGGCGCTCGCCGAACGCCCCGGCGAAGTCGCGCTGGCGCTGTGGTTCCACGATGCGATCTACGACGTGCATGCGCATGACAACGAGGCACGCAGCGCGGAATGGGCGAGGCAGGCGCTGCAGGCCGCCGGTGCGAGCGATGCGTCGGCCGAGCGCGTCCACGCACTTGTCATGGCCACGCGCCACGACGCCGTGCCCGAAGGCCGCGACGCCGAGCTACTGATCGACATCGACCTGTCGATCCTCGGCGCCGAACGTGCACGCTTCGACGAGTACGAGCGCCAGGTGCACGTGGAATACGGTTTCGTTCCCGAGGAGATTCGCCTGCCGCGTCGGCGCGCGATCCTCCAGCGCTTTCTAGCTCGCCCGGCGATCTACGCCACGCCACGCATGCACACACTGCTCGAAGCGCGAGCGCGCGAGAACCTTCAGCGCTCGATCGCCACCTGATCTGCCGGCACCAGCCGCCACCATTCGGAGCGCGGCGGCACGTCGCCGAACGTCTCCTCCACCACACCGAACAGCAGCCCGTCGCACCCCGCGCCCAGCTGCGACAGCGCCAGCGGCCGCGCGAGATCGCGGCACAGCATGAAGCTCGCGTCGCCCTGCCAGTCGAGGCTGCGGCCGACCTCGGCCAGCATCAGCGCGGGCTGGCCTTGCATGAAGGTGAAGGGCATCGGCAAGCCCGCGTCGAGCTGCGCCAGCCCCGCGCGCGTGGCCTCCCATGCGCCGCGCCGGCTGGTCACGCGCAGGCGCGCGCCCGTCGGCAGCGCGGCTTCGCCGGCCGCGTCGAGGCAACGCAGCGCGCCGTACATCGCCAGCTCGGTCCACAGGCCGACGCGGCGCGGCCGGCGGCCCAGGCGGGTCGCGAGCGCGTCGCGCCAGTCGTCGGGCGGCGGATGCGCCACGACGTGCGCGACAGTGCGCCAAGTCGGTGTGGTCATGCGGCGTCGCAATCCTTGAGCACCAGCGACGCATGCCCGCCGCCGAAGCCCACCACGTTGAGCAGGATGTGGCGCAGCCGCGCCGGCGGCCCGTCGCTCAGCGCGATGCCCAGCGTCTCGTCCAGCGCGTAGCCGACCGACGGCCAGGCGCCGCCTTCGATGCAGCCGACCAGCAGGGCCAGCTCCGCCGCCCCGGCCGCGCCGAGCGTGTGGCCGATCGCCGACTTGAGCGACACCAGCGGCGGCAGCGGGTCGAACACCTTCCGCAGCGCCTCGACCTCGATCGCGTCGTTGACCGGGCTGCCGGCGGCCTGCACCTTGATGAGGTCGATGTCCGCGGGCTGCAGGCTGCTGCGCGCCAGCGTGTCGCGGCACATCGCGCGCACGGCGCTGGCCTCGGTGCCCGAGGGGTTGCGCCCGTCGACCACGTTGGCGCCGCCCAGCAGCGCCCAGCGCGCGGGTTGCGATCCGAGCCGCAGCGCCGCCACCGCTTCGCCGAGCACCAGCCCCTGGCGCCCCGCGCCGAAAGGCCGTGCGCTGTCGGGCGCCAGCAGCTGCATCGCGCCGAAGCCGGCCACGGTGAAGCGGTTGTCGAGTTCGGCGCCGATCACCAGCGCCTCGCGGGCTTCGCCTGCCCGCACCATGTCTGCGGCCGCCAGCATCGCGTTGAGCGCCGAGGTGCAGGCGGTCGAGACGGTGAAGACCGGGCCTTGCCAGTCGAGCGCGGCGGCGGCGATGTCGGCAAAGTCCTGCAGGTCGCCGCTGAGCCGCGCGTCGCGCTGCGCATGCTCCATGGCCCCGATGTCGAGCGACGACGAAGCCACGAACAGCGGCCCCTGCCGGTCCAGCCCGTCGCCGGTCTGCGCGACCACGCGACGCACCGTGTGCTGCACGCGCTGCGCCCAGTCGCCGGGCGGCACCGCCAGCGTGTAGACCGGCGACTGCAGGCCCTCGGCCACCGTCACCGGCGTGGGCGGCACGCCGCCGCGCCGCAGCGCCGCCAGCGCCGACGGCACATCGTCGCCGAGCACGCAGGCCAGGCCCATGCCGGCCAGGTACACGGGGCCCACCAGGCTCATGCCTTGCCCGCTTGCGCCAGGTGCTCCGCCAGATGCGCGATCGACGTCATGGCGCGGCGCGTGTCCTTGCTGTCGGGCATGCGCAGGCCGAAGTGCTGCTGGATCGCCATCGACACCTGCAGCGCGTCGAGCGAGTCGAGGTCCAGGCGCGCCTCGGGGCCGAACAGCGGCTCGTCGTCGCCGAGGCCGCCGGGCGGCGCGTCTTTTTCGACGGCCTCGAGCACGAGGGCCTTGAGGCGGGCGATGAATTCAGGAGAAGAAGCGGTGCTCGTCACGGTGCGCGCCTGCGAAACAGAAAGACAGCCACGAAGAACATGAGGGCCGCGAACGCCACCAGCCGGCCGACCTGCGGCAGCACCTCGGCCACGCCGCCGCCGCGCAGCAGCACGGTAAGCAACGCTTCGAGCCCCCAGTTCATGGGAGAGATTTCGACCATGCGCTGCATGAAGCCCGGCATGACGAACTTGGGCACCATGATGCCGCCCGCCGCCGCCATCAGCACATTCACCATCGGCCCGAGCGTGGCGGCCTGCGCATGGCTCTTCACGAGGCAGGCCACCGCCAGCGACAGGCTCACCGCCGCCAGGCTCACGGCCGCGAGCGACAGCAGCAGGCCGCCCCAGTGGATGCCCGCGAGTGAGAGCGCGTCGCCACCGATCAGCGGCATGAACCAGATGCCCGCTGCCAGCATCAGCAGCGCCTGCAGCGCGTTCACACCGAGGTAGGGCAAGGCCTTGGAGGCCAGCAGCATGGAACGCGACACGCCCAGGCTCTGCAGCCGGCCGAGCGCGCCCGAGCCGCGCTCCTGCACGAACAGGCTGGACAGCGAGGCCACCACGAAGAACATGCCGAACACCAGCCAGGCCGGCACGTTCTGCTGCACCGACGTGGGCCGCGGGCCGGCGGTGGCGAAGCGCTCGGCCTGCACCATCGCCTGGATGGACGCGTCGGGCGCGGGGCTGGCCGTGCCGGGCACCGCCAGCGCGAGCCGCGCCTTGAGTTCGCCCGAGGCGCCGATGAGTTCGGCGCGCAGCGCGTTGAACAGGTTGGCGTCGATGCCGGGTTCGGCCAGCAGGCGGATGTGGGCACGCGTGGAGAGCGCGGCCGATTCCAGTTCGTCCGACAGGCCCGGCTCCAGCACGATCACGTACTTGAGCGTGCCGCTGCGCAGGCGCGCCTGCCAGTCGGCGCCCAGCGGTTGCGGCGCGCCGTGGCTGCGCTGCCAGATCTGCAGCAGCCATTTGGCGGGCGTGCCGCTGTCGCGCGCATCGACCGCGTAGCTCAGCTCGGCCAGCGGCGGGCGGTAGATGTCCTTCAGCGTGAGCGACATCAGCACGATGAACACCATCGGCATCACGAACAGCACGGCCAGCCCATGCATGTCGCGCACGAGGGCCAGCAGTTCCTTCTTGATGAGCGCGAGGAGCATGGCGTTCGGTCAGTCGCGCAGCGAGCGGTGCGTGAGCGCCATGAACAGCTGCTCGAGGTCGTGCCGGCCGAACTCGGCCTGGCGCACCTCGATGCCTTCGGCTTCGAGCGAGGCCAGCACGGGGCCGGGGCCGGTGCCTGGGTTCAGGTGGATGCGCCAGTGCGCCGCGCCCTGCTCCACCGTGCCGAAGCGCGAGAGCCTCTGCGCGTCGAGCCCGTCGGCGGCCAGCGTCAGCAGCATCGCGCTTTGCGACAGCAGCGCGTCGAGCGGGCCTTCGCGCAGCACGCGGCCCTGGTCGAGGATGGCCACGCGGTCGGCGATGGCCTCGATCTCTTCCATGTAGTGCGAGGCGTAGATCACCGCCGCACCGGCCTGCGCCAGGCTCTTGATCGCATCGAGGATGAAGGCGCGCGACTGCGGATCGACGCCCACCGTCGGCTCGTCGAACAGCATCAGCTCGGGTTCGGGCAGCAAGGCGATCGCGAGGTTGAGGCGGCGCTTCAGGCCGCCCGAGAGCCGCTCGGCGCGCACGCCCGCGAACTGTTCGAGCTGCGCGAACTGCGTGCAGGTGTCGATGCGCGACTTCTTGCGACTACCCGAAAGACCGCCGGCCGCGGCGAAGCAGGCCAGGTTCTCGGCCACGGTGAGCATCGGGTAGAAGGCCTGGTCCTGCGGCGCCACGGCGATGCGCGTGGGCGCCTTGGCGCGCACCTGCTGCAACGGTTGGCCATCGATGCGGATGTCGCCCGACTGCACCGCGAGCGCGCCCGACAGGTGCGAGATCAGCGTGGTCTTGCCGGCACCATTCGGCCCCAGCAGGCCCAGCACGCAACCGCGCGGCACGGCGAGCGACACGTCGGCCAGCGCGGCCTTGTCAGCGTGCGGGTAGCGGTAGCCGAGCTGGTGAAGCTCCAACATCAGGCAACAGCGGCCTTGAGGTCGCGGAAGAAGGTTTCCTCTTGCTGCGCCTGCTCGCGCAGCTTGCCCGCCAGCGCCACCGGATCGACCGGCTCGCGGCCCTTGACCATGCGCGCCGCCTTGAGCGCGAACGCGCGCCAGCCGTCGCCGATGGCGATCAGGCGTTCGGACATCTGCGTCAGCTGCGGCTTGTCGAGCAACTGCGCCGCCTCCTGCAGGAAGCCCGCGTAGATGAAGCGAAAGCCCGCCCCGCCCGTACCGATCTCTTCCTGCATGCGCACCAGGTGGCCGATGAAGTCGACGCTGCGCGGATCGCTGGGCGACAGCTTCTGCATGCGCTTGGCCAGCGTGCGCATGCCGCGCACGCCGACGATGGGCACGGGTGCGAGCATGTTGCGCACGGTCTTGCGGATGGCCTGGGTCACCGAGGCGGCGTCGACCGCCTTGCGCTCGATGGCCTGCGGGTAGTACATGAGGCCCTTGGGCGCCAGCACGCCCTTGGCGAAGCGCGCGCGCGACAGGTCTTCGCTCGCGCAGCGCACGGGCTCCTCGAACACCGGGTCGCTGATCAGGTAGTCGTCGCCGTCCTTGCCGTAGACCAGCAGGTTGTGCGCGTTGAAGTGAAAGCGCATGTTCGGTGGAAAGTACGGCAGCCAGTAGACCGAGGTCTGCAGGCCCACGAGCTGGCCGTCGGCCAGCAGCGCGTCGAGGCGCTGCTGCCCGGCCTGCGGGCTGCGGAAGGTCTCGAAGCGAAAGCGCGCGGCCATCGGCGCCAGCAGGCCCTTGATGATGGCCTTGGGCGGCATGCGGTACGAGATGAGCGGCAGGCCCGACAGCTTGATGAACGGCAGGTAGGCGAACGACAGCGCCGACGACAACCCCAGCGCCATCGCCTCGCTCATCGGCGCGCCGTGGTGGCGCATGAGGCTGGAGATGACGCCGCTTTCGCAGTGCGCCGCCTGTTGGTGTTGGAAGTTCACGGCAGGCCTTGCAGGGTGGAAACGGGCAGCCCCAGCGCCTGGCCGTAGCGGGCGAGCTGGGCCGGCGACAGCGCGGCGAAATGGCGCGGCTGCAGGTGGCGGCGCACGCGCCACTGCCAGAAGCCGCTGGTCTGCGAGAGCAGCGCCACGTCCATGCGGCGCTCGTACATCCAGTACTCGAGCGGCGAGGCCAGCCCGGCCTTCACGCGCGCCTTGGCCTCCTGCGCCTGCTCGATGAGCACATCGACCGCGTGGCTGGTGACGATCTCTTCCGCCTCCCAGCCCTTCGAGGTGGTGGTGACGACGCGGCCTTGCGCGTCGCGGGCGTACATCAGCTTGGAATGGCCGGCGAGGGTCGCGTTGCCCTCTTGGGGCACGGCATCGAGGTCCATGGCTACACCGCCTCCAGGTAGATGAAGCCGCTGGAGAAGCGGCCGCTTTCCGGGACAAACATCAGGAGCTTCTGGCCCGGCTTGATACGCCCCGAGCGGAACAGCTCGTCGAGCATGATGTACGGCGAGGCCGAGCCCGTGTTGCCTTTGGTCGCGAGGTTGCTGAACCAGCGCTCGCGCGGAATCGGCAGGCCCAGCGCGACCAGGCTCGCGGCCACGGGCTCGACGAAATAGTGCGACGACAGGTGCGGCAGGAACCAGTCGATGTCGTCGGTCTTCAGCCCGCGGCGTTCGATGATGGCGGCCAGCGGCTCGGCCAGCGTGGCACGCACGATGTTGTCGTTGAGCAGACGCACGTCCTGCTTGACGGCGAAGGTCGAGTCGCGCTGCCAGTCGGCGGGCGAGGTGCGGGCCCAGCCGTCGAGGCCGCCCTGCTCGTTCTTGTCGGCGCCGGCATACATGCACACCGGCAGCTCGTGCGCCGCCGACGACAGCTCGATCCACTCGACGCGCAGCGACAGCGGTCCGCGCGGCTCGCGCTCCAGCAGCACCGCGCCGGCGCCGTCGGACAGCATCCAGCGCAAGAAGTCTTTCTCGAAGGCGATCTCGGGGCGGGCTTCGAGCGCTTCGAGCTTGTGCTCGAGCTCGGCCTCGAAGTTGATGCCGCGCATCACGGCCGAGGCCAGCTCGGAGCCCGTGGCGACCGCGCGCCGCGCATCGCCCGCACGCACCGACAGCCACGCATGCTTGAGCGCCGCCGCACCGGCCAGGCAGATGCCGGCACAGGCCACCACTTCGAGCCGGGGCCAGCCCAGTTCGCCGTGCACCATCACCGCGTGGTTGGGCATGAGCTGGTCGGGCAGCGAGGTGCCGGTGGCCAGGCAGTCGACCGGGCCGATGTCGTCGCCCAGCGCGCGGATGGCCGCGGCGGTGAGCTGTGCGTTGGTCATGGCCAGCTGGCCGGTGGCGCGGTCGATCGCGTAGTGGCGCGACTGGATGCCGTTGCTGCGCAGGATGAGGCGTCGCGCACGCGACACCTTGCCGCCGATGCGGCCCAACACTTCTTCGATGTCTTCGTTGCTGACCGGAGAAAAAGGCAGGAAGGCAGCGGTGCGGGTCAGGAAAACATCAGTCGTCATAGAGAGGGAGCCGGTCCGTGGCAGAGCCCGACGGGCGCTCGAATTGAGCCGTCATTTTAGTCAGCCACCCTCGGAACAACGGCCGCAGCAGGGCCTGCAACGTCAGGCTCACCGGCACGACGGTGACGATCAGTGCCAGCAGAAACAGCACGTACAGCAAGAGCAGCGGTTTGCGCACCGCCGCGCCCGGCCCGCCGGCCGCCATGATCAGCTTGCCCCAGAGGTAGAAGCTGCGCGTGCCGGCCTTCTCGCTGATGAGCAGCCGCGCCTGAGCGCGCACCGCGCCCAGCCCGGCCAGCAAGGGCGCATCGCCCTGCTCGCGGCCTGCATGCAGCGCGTCGCGCAGGGCCCGGCCGAAGCGGCCGCAGCCGCGGATCTGTTCCTCGCTCAGCCCCGCGTCGGGCATGCCCCAGAAGCCGCGCTTGCGGCCCCAGATGAGCCAGGCCGGCGTGGTGAAGAAGGTGGCGAGCGTGGGGCCGGGGTCGGTGAGCACCACGTTGTCGATCAGGCGCGCGCCGGTGGCGGCGAGCAGGCCCTTGAGCTTTTCGTGGGCCAGCAGCCACATGTTGCGGCAGGCAATGACCGTGACCACGGGTTTTCCCTTGAGCAGCCGCGCCGCCACGGGGTGCTGCAGGAAGGCCACGACCGGCTGCGCGGGGGCCAGGAACCACACCTGGTACGGCAGGATGACGAGGTCGAAGTCTTCGTCGCCCGTGAGCGTCAGCGGCGCCAGCGGGCCCGGCTTCAGGTGGGCCGACTCGGGGAACGCGTCGAAGAAAGTCAGGAAGGGCCAGGGAAAGGGAAAGCGCTGCAGCGGCCGCAGCGTCTCCACGCGCAGTTCGATGCCCGCGTCGGCGCGCAGCGGCGCGGCGATTTGCCCGGCCACGCGGTCGAGTTGCCCGGTCTGCGAGTACTGGATCAGCAGGACGCGTTTGACACGCGCGCTCGGGGTGGCAGGAGGGCTGGCGGTGGGGCTGGAAGAACTTGGATTCACTGGCGGGCCGTGGCGGGGGCCGTCGAATGTAAGCGAACCTTTTCAAAGGTGCATCTGCCATAGGTCATGGCGTCGCGTGAATCCGACGAACCAGGGCGCCAGAAAGCGAAAAAGGGCCGCACCTCGCGGCGCGGCCCTTGTTTGCAATTGCTGCTGGCGAAGCGCCGGTCAGCGCACCTTGCCGGCCTTCCAGGCGCTCAGCAGCTTGTTGTAGTCGATGGTCTCGCCCTTGGGCTTCTCGTTGGCCAGCTTCTTCCACGGGGCGTGCTGGTCGCTGAGCCACTTGTTCGGATCGCCCTTGGCGTTGAGCTTGGGCGCGCAGTGGGCCATGCCGGCGCGTTGCAGGCGGCCCATCACGTTGTCCATCTCGTCGGCCAGGTTGTCCATGGCTTTTTGCGGGGTCTTCTCGCCCGTGACGGCCTCGGCCACGTTCTTCCACCACAGCTGCGCCAGCTTGGGGTAGTCGGGCACGTTGGTGCCGGTGGGCGTCCATGCCACGCGGGCCGGGCTGCGGTAGAACTCGACCAGGCCGCCCAGCTTGGGCGCCATGTCGGTCATGGCCTTGCTCTGAATGTCCGATTCGCGGATCGGGGTCAGGCCCACGATGGTCTTCTTGAGCGAGACGCTCTTGGAGGTCACGAACTGGGCGTAGAGCCAGGCGGCGGCGGTCTTGTTGGCGTCATGGCCGTTGAAGAACGACCACGAACCCACGTCCTGGTAGCCGTTCTGCATGCCCTGCTTCCAGTACGGGCCGTTCGGGCCGGGCGCCATGCGCCACTTGGGCGTGCCGTCCTCGTTCACCACGGGCAGGCCCTTCTTGGTCATGTCGGCCGTGAAGGCCGTGTACCAGAAGATCTGCTGGGCGATCTGGCCCTGCGCGGGCACCGGGCCGGCTTCGCCGAAGGTCATGCCCATGGCTTCCTTGGGCGCGTACTTCTTCATCCAGTCGATGTACTTGGTGAGCGCGTACACGGCGGCCGGCGAGTTGGTCGCACCGCCGCGCGACACGGCCGCGCCCACGGGCGTGCACTTGTCGTCGGCCACGCGGATGCCCCATTCGTCGATCGGCATGCCGTTGGGGGTGCCGATGTCGGCGGTGCCGGCCATCGAGAGCCACGCATCGGTGAAGCGCCAGCCCAGCGACGGGTCCTTCTTGCCGTAGTCCATGTGGCCGTAGATCGGCTTGCCGTCGATGGTCTTCACGTCGACGCTGAAGAACTCGGCGATGTCCTCGTAGGCGCTCCAGTTCAGCGGCACGCCCAGGTCGTAGCCGTACTTGGCCTTGAACTTGTCCTTCAGGTCCTTGCGATCGAACAGGTCGGCGCGGAACCAGTACAGGTTGGCGAACTGCTGGTCGGGCAGCTGGTAGAGCTTGCCGTCGGGCGCGGTGGTGAACTTGGTACCGATGAAGTCCTTGAGGTCGAGCCCGGGGTTGGTGTACTCCTTGCCCGCACCGGCCATGTAGTCGGTGAGGTTCATCATCTTGCCGTAGCGGTAGTGCGTGCCGATCAGGTCGGAGTCGGAAATCCAGCCGTCGTAGATCGACTTGCCCGACTGCATCGAGGTCTGCAGCTTCTCGACCACGTCGCCTTCCTGGATCAGGTCGTGCTTGACCTTGATGCCGGTGATTTCCTCGAAGGCCTTGGCCAGCGTCTTCGATTCGTATTCATGCGTGGTGATGGTCTCCGACACCACCGAGATTTCCTTGACGCCCTTGGCCTGCAGCTTCTTGGCCGCGTCGATGAACCACTTCATCTCGGCCGCCTGCTGGTCCTTGCTCAGGGTCGACGGCTGGAACTCGCTGTCGATCCATTTCTTGGCTTCGGGCTCTGCGGCCCATGCGCCGTGCGCGGCGACCATCGCCGCCGCCATTGCCAATGCCGTGTAGCGCATCTTCATGAATGTGTCTCCTCGGTTGTGCTTCCCCGGTTTTTTCATCGCGGCTCCGGGGAGGCGGAGAGCCGGACGCGTTGACGAAATCGGTGGGCTAGCCTTTGCGCATCACGAGCGCGAGCACGAACATCGACAGCACGAAGCCGATCCAGATCGAGGGCTCGGCCTCCAGGCTCAGCCACTCCTGCACCTTGCCGGCCAGGCCGACGAAGATCAGGTTGACGTAGGCCGCGGACAAGAGGCCGATGAACAGCCGGTCGCCGCGCGTGGTGGCAATGGGCAGCCAGCCGCGGCGCATCGTGGTGGGCGACTTGAATTCCCACACGGTCATGCCGACCAGCATGAGCGCGATGCAGCTGAAGAAAACGGCCACCGGGGTGGTCCAGACCATCCAGTCGAACATGTCTCGGTCTCCTTAGACGCGGCCCATCGCAAAGCCTTTTGCGATGTAGTGGCGGACAAACCAGATCACGATCGCGCCGGGCACGATGGTGAGCACGCCGGCCGCGGCCAGCGTCGCCCAGTCCATGCCCGAGGCGCTCACCGTGCGCGTCATCGTCGCCACGATGGGCTTGGCGTTCACGCTCGTGAGCGTGCGCGCCAGCAGCAGCTCGACCCAGCTGAACATGAAGCAGAAGAACGCCGCCACGCCCACGCCGGCCTTGATGAGCGGCAGGAAGATGGTGAGGAAGAAGCGCGGGAACGAGTAGCCGTCGATGTACGCCGTCTCGTCGATCTCGCGCGGGATGCCGCTCATGAAGCCTTCGAGAATCCACACCGCCAGCGGCACGTTGAACAGCAGGTGCGCCAGCGCCACGCCCAGGTGCGTGTCCATGAGGCCGACGGTGCTGTACAGCTGGAAGAACGGCAGCAGGAACACCGCGGGCGGCGTCATGCGGTTCGTCAGCAGCCAGAAGAACACGTGCTTGTCGCCCAGGAACGAATAGCGCGAGAACGCGTAGGCCGCCGGCAGCGCCACGGTGAGCGAGATCACCGTGTTGATCGCCACGTAGATCAGGCTGTTGATGTAGCCCGAGTACCACGACTCGTCGGTGAAGATGCGCGCGTAGTTGGCCCAGGTGAGCTGCTGCGGGAAGAACGAGAAGCTCGACAGGATCTCCTCGTTCGTCTTGAAGCTCATGTTGACCATCCAGTAGATGGGCAGCAGCGCGAACAGGATGTACAGCAGCAAGAAGATGCTGCGCTTGTGGAATCGCTTTTCGTTCATTGTTCTTTCTCCACCTCTTGCGTGCCCACCCGCTGCATCCAGTTGTAGAGCACAAAGCAGAACAACAAAATGATCAGGAAATAGATCAGCGAGAACGCAGCCGCCGGCCCGAGGTCGAACTGCCCCACGGCCTTCTGCGTGAGGTACTGGCTCAGGAAGGTGGTCGCATTGCCCGGCCCGCCGCCCGTCAGCACGAAGGGCTCGGTGTAGATCATGAAGCTGTCCATGAAGCGCAGCAGCACCGCGATCATCAGCACGCCGCGCATCTTGGGCAGCTGGATGTAGCGGAACACCGCGAACTTGCTGGCGCCGTCGATGCGCGCGGCCTGGTAGTAGGCGTCGGGAATGGAGCGCAGGCCGGCGTAGCAGAGCAAGGCCACCAGCGGCGTCCAGTGCCACACGTCCATCACCAGCACCGTGAGCCAGGCGTCGGTCGCGCTGCCGGTGTAGTTGTATTCGATGCCCATGACCTGCAGCGCGTGGCCCAAAAGGCCGATGTCGGCACGGCCGTAGATCTGCCAGATGGTGCCCACCACGTTCCATGGAATGAGCAGCGACAGCGCCACCACCACCAGCACCGCCGACGACTTCCAGCCCGTGGCCGGCATCGACAGCGCGAGGGCGATGCCCAGCGGAATCTCCACCAGCAGCACCGACAGGGAGAAGCCCAGCTGGCGCCACAGCGCCTGGTGCAGCTCGTCGTCGCGCATCACGGCGGCGAACCACTCGGTGCCGACGAACACGCGCCGGTCGGGCGAGATGATGTCCTGCACCGAGTAGTTGACCACCGTCATCAGCGGCACGATGGCCGAGAAGGCCACGCAGATCAGCACGGGCAGCACGAGCCACCACGCCTTCTGGTTGATCGGCTTGTTGGTGGGGTTCATGCGACCAGTTCCTCGTCCTTGTAGTAGCAGGTGTGAGTGTCGAGCACCCGCAGCCACACCGTGTCGCCCACCGAGGGCGGCTGTTCGTCCGAATGCATGCGCACCTTGACCACGCCGCCGTCGACTTCGGCACTGAGCATCGCGTGCGTGCCGACGTCCTGCACCTGCTTCACCACCGCCGGCACGGCACCCGCCGCCCCCGCGTTCGACAGGCGCAGGTACTCGGGCCGGATGCCGATCTTGAGCGCGCCGGGCGGCAGCTCGCGCGTGGGCACCAGCGGCGTGCCCGCCACTTCGAGTGCGCCGTTGGCGCTGTGGGCCGACAAAAAGTTCATGCCCGGCGAGCCGATGAAATGGCCGACGAAGGTATGGGCCGGCCGCTCGAACAGCGCCTCGGCGCTGCCCACCTGCACGGCCTTGCCGCGCGTCATGACCACCACCTCTTCGGCGAAGGTCAGCGCCTCGACCTGGTCGTGCGTCACGTAGATCAGCGTGAGCTTGAGCTCGCGGTGGATCTGCTTGAGTTTGCGGCGCAGCTGCCACTTCAGGTGCGGGTCGATCACGGTGAGCGGTTCGTCGAACAGCACCGCCGACACGTCGCTGCGCACCAGGCCGCGGCCCAGCGATATCTTCTGCTTGGCGTCGGCCGCCAGACCCGCGGCGCGCTGGTTGAGCTGGCCGCTCATGTCGAGCATTTCGGCGATCTCGCCGACGCGCTTCTTGATCTGGTCTTCGGGCACCTTGCGGTTGCGCAGCGGGAACGCGAGGTTCTCGGCCACGGTCATGGTGTCGTAGATCACCGGGAACTGGAACACCTGCGCGATGTTGCGCTCCTGCGGTGTGGCGCGCGTCATGTCGCGGCCGTCAAAGCTCACGCTGCCCTGCGAAGGCACGAGCAGGCCCGAAATGATGTTGAGCATGGTCGTCTTGCCGCAGCCCGAGGGGCCGAGCAAGGCGTACGCGCCACCGTCGCGGAAGCTCATCTTCAGCGGGAGCAGCGCGTAGTCGCTGTCCTGCGTGGGGTTGGCGCGGTAGGCGTGGGCCAGGTCGAGATCGATGCGTGCCATCTCAGACCTCCCGCCGGGCCGCCCCAAGGGCGGTCTGCGCCCCCTCGGGGGGCAGTGAATACACGCAGTGATGAACGTGGGGGCTCATACGTTTCCTTTGCGCCATGCCGGCGCGAGCGCCAGCTTTTCGCTGGCATCGAACACATAGGCTTGCGACGCGCTGAAGTACAGCGTGATCGAAGCGCCCAGCTCGAAGCGGTGCACACCGGTGAGCTGCGCCACCAGTTCGCCCACCGCGGTATCGACGTGCACGAAGGTGTCGGAGCCCGAAATTTCGGCCAGCTCCACCTTGCCGGGCAAGGCGATGTCGCCCTCCCCCGCGTTCACGTTCAAGGCACTCGCGCGCAGGCCGACGGTGACCGCGCCCGACACGCTGTCAGGCAGGGCCAGCGTGAGCGCGGGCCCGCCCGCGAGTTGCACGCGGCCGGCCGCCGCCGTGCCCGCCAGCAGGTTCATCGGCGGATCGCTGAAGGCGCGCGCCACGCGCAGCGACTGCGGCGCATGGAACACCTCGGCGGTCGGGCCGTACTGCAGCAGCTCGCCGGCGTCCATCACGGCCGTGTAGCCGCCCAGCAGCAGCGCTTCGCCGGGCTCGGTGGTGGCGTAGATGACGGTCGAGTCGCCGGTGGCGAAGAGCTGCGTGAGTTCTTCGCGCAGGCCTTCGCGCAGCTTGTAGTCGAGGTTGACCAGCGGCTCGTCGAGCAGCATGAGCGGTGCGTTCTTGGCGAGCGCACGCGCCAGCGCCACGCGCTGCTGCTGGCCGCCCGACAGCTCCTGCGGGTAGCGGTCGAGGAACATGCCGATGTGCAGCTTGTCGGCCAGCGCCTTCACCCGCGCGTCGATGTTCGACTCGCCGCGCAGCTTCAGCGGCGAGGCGATGTTGTCGGCCACCTTGAGCGAGGGGTAGTTGATGAACTGCTGGTAGACCATCGCGACGTTGCGCTCGCGCACCGGCGTGCCGGTGACGTCCTTGCCGTCCACCAGCACACGCCCGGTGCTCGGCGTGTCGAGCCCGGCCATGAGGCGCATCAGGCTGGTCTTGCCGGCCTGCGTGGCGCCGAGCAGCACGGTCACCGCGCCGCTTTTGGGCGCGATGCTCTGCTCGTAGAGCCAGGTTTGCGCGCCGACCTTCTTGGTGACGCGCTCCAGAGTCAGCTGCATCAGCTCACCTCCACTTCCACGGTGTTGTTGTTGTTCTTTGCGTTGGCCTGCAGCCAGATCGCCACCTGCTCGCGCTCGGCGGGCGTGTAGTGCAGGCCGAGCTTGGTGCGGCGCCAGAGCACGTCGTCCGAGCTCACGGCCCATTCGCGCGCCTGCAAGAAGCGCAGCTCGCGCTCGTACAGGCCGGGCGCCACCTCGGCGCCCATGTCGGCCAGCGATTGCGCCTCGCCGACCAGTTCGGCCACGCGTGCGCCGTAGCCGCGCGCCAGCCGCAGCGCGACCTGGGCGTCGAGCCAGGGGTACTTGGCCTGCACGGCCGCCACGAAGCGGGCGAAGTCGTCGTCGGGGCGCTTGGGCGCGCCGATCCAGGCCGACAGGTCGCCGCCGGCCAGGAAGGCGCCGTCGGTCCAGGCCGGGCGCTGGGCATTCGACTGGCCAAGCATCTTGCCGACCTCGTCGGCCGCGTCCTCGGCCAGCTTGCGGAAGGTGGTGATCTTGCCGCCCCACACCGACAGCAGCGGCGCGGCGGTGGTGTTCGACTCGAGCAGGTAGTCGCGCGTGACGGCCGAGGGGTCGCCCGAGGCATCGTCCAGCAGCGGGCGCACGCCCGAGTAGGTCCAGACCACGTCGGCCGGCACGATGGCCTTGTCGAAGTAGCGGCTGGCCTGGGTGCACAGGTAGTCGATTTCTTCCTGCGCGATGCGCGCGGCGCCGGGGTCGTCGCCGCTGATCTCGATGTCGGTGGTGCCGATCAGCGTGAACGCGCCCTGGTAGGGAATGGCGAAGATGATCCGCTTGTCGGGGTTCTGGAAGATGTAGGCGTGGTCGTGGTCGAACAGGCGCGGCACGATGATGTGGCTGCCCTTCACGAGCCGCAGGCTCTTGGTGGCCAGCGCCTCGCCGCGCGCCGACTGGGCCACGCCGCGCAGGAAGGATTCGGCCCACGGGCCGGCCGCGTTCACCACGGCGCGTGCGCGCACGGTGCGGTGCGCGCCGTCGGGGCCTTCGAGCGTGGCAACCCAGCCGTCGGCGCCGCGCTGCGCATGGATGCAGCGCGTGCGCGTGAGCACTTCGGCGCCCTTCGAACGCGCGTCGATGGCGTTGAGCACCACCAGCCGCGCATCGTCGACCCAGCCGTCGGAGTACACGAAGCCGCGCTTGTACTGCGCCTTGAGCGGCGCGCCGGCCGGATGCTGGCGCAGGTCGATGCCGCGCGACGGCGGCAGCACCTCGCGCTTGGCGAGGTGGTCGTACATGAACAGGCCGATGCGGATCATCCAGGCCGGGCGCATCGAGGGGTCGTGCGGCATCACGAAGCGCAGCGGCCACATGATGTGCGGCGCGCTCTTGAGCAGCACCTCGCGCTCCTGCAGCGCCTTGCGCACCAGCGAGAACTCGTAGTACTCGAGGTAGCGCAGCCCGCCGTGGATCAGCTTGGTGGAAGACGACGACGTGTGCGAGGCCAGGTCGTCCTTCTCGCACAGGACCACGCGCCAGCCCCGGCCGGCGAGGTCGCGCGCAATGCCGCAGCCATTGATGCCACCGCCGACGATCAGCACATCGCAATCGGTGGCGGGTTCGGCCGCTGGAGAGGAGAAATCGGTCACAGGCTGGAGGTCCGTAGGTTCGTGACTTTTGTCAGCAAAGGCCGAGATTGTATTTTCGCGTTTTTTCATTTGGATTCCTTTTGGCGCGATTTTCCTCCGAGTTTTCCCTTACTCGGCTTCGTTTTCTTTCGTTTTAAAGTGACGCGGCCTGTACCCTCGACCCCAGTCTTTCCGCTTTCCACGACGCCTCTGTGAACTCCAACCCGCGCCAGATCAACCTCCTCGACACCGTGCGCGCGCGCGGTTCGGTCACCGTCGAACAGCTCGCCGACATGCTGGGCGTCACGCTGCAGACCGTGCGGCGCGACGTGCAGCGGCTGGCCGATGCGGGCTTGCTCACGCGTTTCCACGGCGGCGTGCGCGTGCCCAGCTCGACCACCGAGAACATCGGCTACCAGCAGCGCGAAACGCTCAACGCCGACGGAAAAGCGCGCATCGCGCGCCGCGTGGCCGAGCTGGTGCCCAACGACTGTTCGCTCATCCTGAACATCGGCACCACCACCGAGGCCATCGCCAAGGCGCTGATGCGCCACACGGGCCTGCGCGTGATCACCAACAACCTGAACGTGGCGACCATCCTGAGCGGCAACACCGCCTGCGAGGTGATCGTGGCCGGCGGCTCGGTGCGCCCGCGCGACCGCGCCGTGGTGGGCGAGGCCACCATCGACTTCATCCGCCAGTTCAAGGTCGACATCGCGCTCATCGGCGTGTCCAGCATCGAGGCCGACGGCTCGCTGCGCGACTTCGACCTGCGCGAGGTGAAGGTCGCGCAGACCATCATTGCCCAGGCGCGCGAGGTGTGGCTGGCGGCCGACGCGAGCAAGTTCAACCGGCCGGCCATGATCCAGCTGGGCACGCTCTCGCAGATCGACCGCCTGTTCACCGACGCCGCGCCGCCGCCGCCCTTCCCCGACCTGCTGCACGCCGCGCAGGTGCGCCTCGAGATCGCGCGCGACAACTGAACCACATCAGACTCATCGAATGACCACCTACCTGCTTGCCCTGGACCAGGGCACCTCCAGCTCGCGCAGCATCGTGTTCGACCGCGAAGGCCGCATCGTCGCCATCGCGCAAAAGGAACTCACGCAGATCTACCCGCAGCCCGGCTGGGTCGAGCACGACCCGATGGAAATCTGGCGCAGCCAGCTGGCCACCGCGCGCGAGGTGCTGGCCAAGGCGAAGCTGCAGCCCGCCGACATCCACGCCATCGGCATCACCAACCAGCGCGAGACCACCGTGCTGTGGAACCGCACCACCGGCCAGCCGGTGCACCACGCCATCGTCTGGCAGGACCGCCGCGCCGAGCCGCTGTGCGCGCAGCTGCGCGAGCAGGGCCTGAGCGACACCATCCGCAAAAAGACCGGGCTGGTGATCGACGCATATTTCTCGGGCACCAAGCTGCGCTGGCTGCTCGACAACGTGCCCGGCGCGCGTGCCCAGGCCGAACGCGGCGAACTGGCCTTCGGCACGGTCGACAGCTGGCTCATGTGGCAACTCACCGGCGGCAAGGTGCACGTGACCGACGTGAGCAACGCCTCGCGCACCATGCTCTTCAACGTGCACACGAACGAATGGGACGCCGACCTGCTGAAGGCGCTGGACATCCCCGCCGCGCTGATGCCGAAGGTGCAGCCCTCGAGCTCGCACTTCGCCGACACCGACGCCGCGCTGCTGGGCCACGCGCTGCCCATCGGCGGCGTGGCCGGCGACCAGCAGAGCGCCCTCTTCGGCCAGGCCTGCTTCGAGGCCGGCATGGCCAAGAACACCTACGGCACCGGCTGCTTCCTGCTGATGCACACGGGCGGCGCGTTCCAGCCCTCGCACAACGGCCTGCTCGTGACCAGCGCCGCGCAGGTCGACGCCACCCCGCAGTACGCGATGGAAGGCAGCGTGTTCGTCGGCGGCGCCGTGGTGCAGTGGCTGCGCGACGGCCTGAAGGCCATCAAGGGCAGCGCCGAGGTGCAGTCGCTCGCCGAGAGCGTGCCCGACGCCGGCGGCGTGATGATGGTGCCGGCCTTCACCGGCCTGGGCGCGCCCTACTGGGACGCGGACGCGCGCGGCACGATCACCGGCCTCACGCGCGGCACCACGGTCGCACACATCGCACGCGCCGCGCTGGAAAGCATCGCGTACCAAAGTGCCGCGCTGCTGCAGGCCATGAGCCGCGACGCGGTGGCCGCGGGCGGCAAGCCCGTGGCCGAGCTGCGCGTGGATGGCGGCGCGAGCGTGAACGACCTGCTGATGCAGTTCCAGGCCGACCTGCTGGGCATTCCCGTGGTGCGGCCCGAGGTGGTCGAGACCACCGCGCTGGGCGCGGCCTACCTCGCGGGACTGTCGACCGGCGTCTACACCGACGCGCGCCAGCTCTCGAAGCTGTGGAAGGTGGAGCGCCGCTTCATGCCGACGATGGGCCGCGCACAGGCAGAGGAATCGATGGCGCGCTGGGAGCGCGCCGTGCGCCAGGCGACCGCGACCTGAGCGGGCGCGGGCTTACCAGCCCCAGAGGGAGCGCTTCAGCACCCAGCCGGTGGCGCCGCCTTCGTGGCGCACCTTCACCCAGTCGCCGCGGCGCTCGAGGGTGCGCAGCACGTCGCCGTACACGGCCTTCTTCACGACCGGGCTGCGCGCGCCGGGCGCGCGGCGCAGCTGCGCGGTCTTTGCCTTCACGACGTGGTGCGGCGTCTTGCTCGTCATCGAACGGAAGACCCAGGCCTTGTCGTTCTCGAAGTCGGTGACGCGCAGCCAGTCGCCCTTGCGGCCGATCACGCGCAGCGGATAGCCCCGGCTCACTGTCCAGTGCGCCTCTGCGCGCTGGCTGGGGGCGGTGCGCATGTTCAGGGTCTTGACCGCGACACTGACCATCTGCGGCTGCGCGGCAAAGGCGGACGGCAGCAGCATCCACGAGAAGAAGAATGCGAGCAGGAGCGCGGGCAGTCGGCGGCTGAATCGGGCCATGGGGCGAGGGTTCCTTTCGAGAAGACACAGGAGGTCCGGCAAATGCCGGTCGAAGCCCCCTCTGGGACGCTGAGCGCCGATAAGTTCCGCGGGGATATCCCTGAGCCGCACTCCAAAGACCCCGCGAGGGTCGGGACACTGGACGCGTGGGCGCAGGGTGCGGGGCAGAATTCGCCCGCCCTCGACTCCCCCGCGCCGCGCTTGACACATCCCGCCATCGACGCCCCGCGTCCTCCCTCCAGCGCCCTGCTGGCCTGTGGCGTGGTCGGCGCAACGCTGCTGGCACTGATCGCCCTGGGCCACGACGGCCGCCGCATCGCCCAGCTCGCGGTGCTCGCCGCGCCGCCCGTGCTCTGGCTGCTGTGGCCGCTGCACAGCGCGCGCCTGCGGCGCTGGCGCACGGCGCTCGTGTGGCTCTGGGTCATGGGCTTCGGCCTGGACGCCGTGGTCCGCGCCTACCTGCTCGACACCTACCAGGCCGCGCCCGACAGCGCCATGGTGCTGGGCGCCGCGGCCAACACCAACGCACGCGAAAGCGCCGAGTACCTGCGCATGCACTGGCGCTCCGCCGTCGTCTGGTCGGCCGCGCTCGTGGCGGCGGGCGTGGTGGCGGGCCTGTTCGCGCGACGCGGTGCCACGGCGCCGCGTGCGCGGCGGCCGTTCTGGGCGCGCTCGCTGATGCTGCTCATCCTGCTCGTCGCCTGCGTGGCCTACGTGAGCAAGCCCTGGCGCCGGCTGCACCCGGTCGTCTTCTGGACCCAGTGGTCGCAGTCGCTGCAGGACCAGCGCGCCGCCTGGGCCGACCAGGAAAAAACCCGCGATGCGCAGATGGCCCAGGCCCGGCAGATCGCACCGGTGATCACGCGCGAGGGGCCGTCCACCGTCGTGCTCGTCATCACCGACAGCATCAACCGCGACAACATGGGCCTGTACGGCTACGGCCGCCCGACCACGCCGCGCCTGCAGGCGCACAAGGCGCAGGAAGGCGACCGCATGGCCGTGCTGCGCAACGCGTGGTCGGTGGACGCGAGCACCCTGCCCGCGCTGCGCAACATGTTCCATTTCGGCGAGCCCGCGAATGGAAACGACGGGAACCGCGGGAACGGCGACAGCCCGCCCCACCTGCTGGCCCTGGCGCGCGCCGCCGGCTACAAGGTCTGGTGGATCAGCAACCACGACGACCTGGCCATCGAGCAGCAGCACGCGCGCTACGCCGACGTGGTCGACATGGTGAACCGCACGCCGGGCCGCGCCAGCGCCTCGCTCGACGGCGAGATCCTCGATTGCGTGCAGGAGGCTTTTGCCGACACCAGCACCGAGCGCAAGCTCATCGTGGTCCACCTGATGGGCGCGCACCCGCACTACAGCCTGCGCTTTCCCGAGAACGCCAATCCCTTCGACGACAGCGTCGACGCGGTCGAGAACGGCCTCGTCAAGGACGGCCGCTCGGCCTGGGTGCGCCACTTCCGCCAAGAGTACGACGCGGCCCTGCTGTACCACGACTTCGTGGTGTCGGAACTGCTGCAGCAGACCCGCAGCACCGGCAAGCCGGACGACTACCGCGCCTGGATGTACCTGTCGGACCACGGCCAGGAAGTCGGCCACGGCAGCGACCGCGCAGGCCACAGCCCCGCGACCGCCTCGGGCTACCGCATCCCGGCCGTCGTCTGGCGCAACCGCGAGCCGCTGCCCACCGGCGCCGCTACGCAGCAGCCCTTTCGCGCGGACTGGGCCGGCTGGAGCCTGATGGACCTGCTGGGCATCCACTGGAGCGGGCAGAAGGCCGAGCGCAATGTGCTGGGCGACAGCTACCGGTGGCAGGCGCCGGAGATTCCGGTGGTGGTGGAGTCGTTCTCGAAGTAGCGGGAGGTCAGCGATCGGCCACCGGCCGCACGGCGTGGGTGGCCTCGGCCGCCTCGTTCTGGCCGATCCACGCATTGCTGAAGTCCACGGCATAGAAGTGCTGCGCGGCCTCGCTGCCCGAGCCCGACCAGAACTTGCGCAGCGGCGTATCGGGAAAGCGTGCGCTGTCGATGGTGGGAACGGAGGTTTCGCGGGCGCACCACCGGGGCACGGTGACGGGCTCCCGTTCGGGGCTCAGTTCGAGCGTGAAGGTCTCGTCGACCAGGCCATGGTCGCAACGCCGCAGCGCCGCCAGCTCCACGATGGTCGGCAGCCGCCATTGCGAGATGCCTTCGTGGCCCTTGGTGTTGAGCGCCTGCACGCGCTCCTGCGCGTCCATCAGGCTCAGGGCTTCGGCCTCGCCGACGCAACGACCACCCTGCCAGGTCTGCCCCAGCGCGCAGCGCAGCCAGCGCAATCCCGTGGCGGCATCGACGACGACGGCCGTCGATGCCTGCGCGGAGGCTTGTTCTTTCGGTGAGGCGGCCTGGTCGCAGCCGGCGAGCAACGCGACAGCCGCCAGGGCGGCGGCCATCCACTTGCCATCACGGGCAAGCATTGATTTCTTCATGAGAACTCCCTGCGGTCAGCAACTTGGATCGAGATCGAACTCGAATGCTACCGCCGGGGGCGCGAGGTCCCGGGGCCTGCACGGGCCCGCAGGACATCGGCTCAATGCGCCGTCAATGCGCCGGCACCAGGAAGTCCTGGCTGATTCGCCCGCCCAGCTCGTTCACCCGGTCGAGGAACTGCGTGAGGTAGGCGTGCAGGCCCGTCGCCAGGATCTCGTCGACGCGCGCGTACTGCAGGTCGGCCAGCAGCTTGCCGGCGCGGCGCTGGGTTTCGGCGCTCTGCTCGTTCTGCACCTTCGCGAGGTTGTTGACCACCTCGACCAGGCTCGCGTGCAGCGAGCGCGGCATGTCGGCGCGAAGAATGAGCAGCTCGGCCACGCGCTCGGGCTTGATCACGTCGCGGTACACCTTGCGGTAGACCTCGAAGGCCGAGACGCTGCGCAGGATCGCGCTCCAGTGGTAGAAGTCGTACTCTTGGTCTTCCTCGGTGGCGGCGCCGAAGAACTCGCTGTTGAGGGCGTGGAACTTCACGTCGACCAGGCGCGCCGTGTTGTCGGCACGCTCCAAAAAGGTGCCAAGGCGCGAGAAGTAGAACGCCTCATCCTGGAGCATGGTGCCCAGCGTGACGCCGCGCGACAGGTGCGAGCGGAACTTGACCCACTCGAAGAACTGGCCCGGGTCGCGCTCGAAGTCGCCGGCGCGCAGCATGCGGTTCACTTCGAGCCAGGTGGTGTTCTGCGTTTCCCAGGCCTCGGTGGTGAGTGCGCCGCGCACGGCACGCGCGTTCTCGCGCGCGGCCTTCAGGCAGGAGACGATCGACGACGGATTGCTCTCGTCCTTGACCATGAACTCCATGACTTCGTTGGGCGTGATCTGGTCGTACTTCTTGCTGTACCAGGGCAGCAATTCGCTGATCGAGAGCACGCCCTGCCAGCCGTACTTGGCAACCTCGGCCGACTGCGGCAGCAGCGAGGTCTGGTAGTTGACGTCGAGCATGCGCGCCGTGTTCTCGGCGCGCTCGGTGTAGCGCGACATCCAGTAGAGGTGGTCTGCGGTGCGGGACAGCATCGTTTGTGCTCCTACTGCGATTGGCTTTGCGACTGCGTGGCCGCCTTCGGCTTGGCCGTGCGGTCCGCTTCGAGAATCCAGGTGTCCTTGGTGCCGCCGCCCTGCGACGAGTTGACCACCAGCGACCCTTCCTTGAGCGCCACGCGCGTGAGGCCGCCGGGCACCATCTGCACCTCGCTGCCCGAAAGCACGAAGGGGCGCAGGTCGATGTGGCGCGGCGCGATGCCGGCGTCGACGAAGGTCGGCGAGGTCGACAGGCTCAGCGTGGGCTGGGCGATGTAGCCGTCGGGCTTGGCGATGACGGCCTTCTTGAAGTCTTCGATCTCGGCCTGCGTCGCGGCCGGGCCGATGAGCATGCCGTAGCCGCCGGCGCCGTGCACCTCCTTGACGACCAGGTCCTTCATGTTGTCGAGCGTGTACTGCAGTTCGTCTTTGTTGCGGCACATGTAGGTCGGCACGTTCTTCAGGATCGGCTTCTCGCCGAGGTAGAACTCGACCATCTTCGGCACGTAGGGGTAGATCGACTTGTCGTCGGCCACGCCGGTGCCCACGGCATTGCAGATCACGACGTTGCCCTGGCGGTAGGCGCGCATAAGGCCCGCGCAGCCGAGGGTGGAGGTCGGGCGGAACACCTCGGGGTCGAGGAAGTCGTCGTCGACGCGGCGGTAGATCACGTCGACCCGCACCGGGCCGCGCGTGGTGCGCATGTAGACGAAGTCGTCCTTCACGAACAGGTCTTGTCCCTCGACCAGTTCCACGCCCATCTGCTGGGCCAGGAAGGCGTGCTCGAAGTAGGCGCTGTTGTACATGCCGGGCGTAAGCACCACCACCGTGGGCTCGGCCGTGGCCGGCGGCGCGCTGGCGCGCAGGGTTTCGAGCAGCAGGTCGGGGTAGTGGGCGACCGGCGCGATGCGGTTCTGGTTGAACAGCTCGGGGAATAGCCGCATCATCATCTTGCGGTTCTCGAGCATGTAGCTCACGCCGCTGGGCACGCGCAGGTTGTCTTCGAGCACGTAGTACTCGCCGTTGCCCTGGGCATCGGGGGCGCGCACGATGTCGATGCCCGAGATGTTCGAGTAGACGTTGTGCGGCACGTTCACGCCCATCATCTCGGGACGGAACTGGGCGTTGTTCAGGATCTGCTCGGCCGGGATGATGCCGGCCTTGATGATTTCCTGGTCGTGGTAGACGTCGTACAGGAAGCGGTTGAGCGCCGTGACACGCTGCACCAGCCCCTTTTCCATGCTCTCCCACTCGTGGGAGGGAATGATCCGAGGCAGCAGGTCGAACGGGATCAGCCGCTCGGTGCCGGAGCCGTCCTCGTCCTTGGCGCCGTACACCGCGAAGGTGATGCCGACCCGGCGGAAAATCATTTCCGCCTCTTCACGCCGCGATCGCATCACCTCACCGGGTTGCTTCGCAAGCCATTGGTCGTAGCGCTTGTAGTGCTGTCGGATTGCAGCGCCCGCATAGGGGAGCTGCTCATACATCTCGTCGAATTTGTGCATGGAACGACCAATCTCCTTGAGCCATAGCTTAGCAAGTTCGAGGCCAGTAGAAGCCCTAGGTTTGGGCCCGATGCGAGGGCATTTCGCGTTTCGGACCGTCATGGCATGCGGTGGCGCCAGTAGCGCAGGTCGTGCGCGCGTTCACACTTCACCTCGGCGGGCCTCGGGCTCGCCCAATGGGCAGCGCCGCAGCGCGGGCTGTCGACCACCTGCACGCCGCGCTCGACATAGCGCGCCACCACCTCGGGCGCCGGGTGGCCGAAACGGCTTCGGTAGCCGGCCTGCACGAGCGCGATGCGCGGGCGCACGGCGTCCAGAAAAACCTCGCTCGACGAGGTCTTGCTGCCGTGGTGCGGCACCAGCAGCACGTCGGCCGACAGCCCCGGCGTTCGTGACACCAGCGCGGCCTCCTGCAGGCGCTCGATGTCGCCGGCCAGCAGCACCGTGGCGCGGCCGTTGCCGATGCGCAGCACGCACGACACGGCGTTGGGCCGCGTGAAGCCGAGGTAGTCGCTGTCATAGGGAAACAGCACCTCGAAGTCGACGCCGTCCCAGGTCCAGCGCTGCCCGGCCTCGCAGCGGCGCGCGGGGCGCAGCGCCTGCAGCGGATGCCCGGCCTCGATGGAGCTCAGCAGCGCCGCCTGCGGCTGCATGGCGAGCACGGCGGGCGCGCCGCCGGTGTGGTCGATGTCGCGGTGGCTCAGCAGCAGCAGGTCGAGCCGCTCGCCCCGCGCGCGCAGCAGCGGCACGAGCACGCGGTAGCCGGCATCGCTGTCGAGCCCGTAGCGCGGACCGGCGTCGTAGAGCAGGCTGTGCGTGGCGGTGCGCACGAGCACCGCGTTGCCCTGCCCGATGTCGGCGGCGAGCAGGTCGAACTCGCCCACGGCGGGCCGCGCCGGCTGCCACAGCAGCACCGACAACAGCAGCGGCAGGCCGAGCGCGCGCATCGACCACGGCAGGCGCATCGCCAGCAGCACACCGCCCACCACGCCGCCCGCGGCCAGCCACGGCGGCGGCGCGGCCATCGACAGCGTGGCGAACGGCAGGCCGGCGAGCGCCTGCAGCAACAGCGCGAACAGCTTCACGGCGCCGGCCGCCACGTCCCACAGCGGCGGCACCGCCACGCCGAGCATCGCCAGCGGCGTGATCACCAGCGTCACCCACGGGATCGCGAGCGCGTTGGCCACCAGCCCGACCGCCGACACCTGCTGGAACAGCAGCAGGCTCAGCGGCGTGAGCGCCAGCGTGATCGTCCATTGCTCGCGAAAGAAGCGGCCCAGGCGCGTGAGCGCGCCCACCCGCCCTTCGCCCGGCACTGCCGTGGCGGAGGCGAACAGCACAGCCACCGCCACGAAGCTGAGCCAGAAGCCGGCCTGCAGCAGCGCCCACGGGTCGGCGGCCACCACGACCGCCGCCGTCAGCAGCCAGACGTGCGGCCACGGCCAGCGCCGACCGGTGAGGCGCAGCAGCGCCACGACCGCGAGCATCCAGACCGTGCGCTGCGAGGGCACGCCCCAACCGCTGAAGAGCGCGTAGAGCGCGGCCAGCAGCACGCCGCCCGCGAGCGCGGCCTGCTGCGCGGGCAGCCGCAGCATGAGCCGGCTGCTGCGCCGCCAGAGCGCGCCCACCACATGCGCCGCGAACCACGCGAACAAGGTGATGTGCAGGCCCGAGATCGACATCAGGTGCGCCACGCCGGTGGCGCGGAACACGTCCCAGTCGGCGCGGTCGATGGCGCCCTGGTCGCCGGTGACCAGCGCGGCGATCACGCCGGCCTGGCGCCGGTCGTCCACGCGGGCAAAGACGGCATCGCGCACGGCCTCGCGCGCCCGCTCGATCGGGTGCAGCCACGTCGTACCCAGCAAGCGCGGTGCGGGGTCGCGCGCCCCGGCCCGCACATGGCCCTGCGCATGCACGCCCTGCTCCCACGCCCACAGCTCGCTGTCGAAGCCATGCGGGTTGAGGTTGCCGTGCGGTGCGCGCAGGCGCACGGTCAGTTGCCAGCGCTGGCCGGCGTGCACCTCGCCCACGGTGCGTGCGACGGATGCGCGACGTTCGGCGGACTGCTCCCACATCCCGCCGTAGTCGCCGTACCAGGCGAGTGCGATGCGCGGCGGTACCGCCGGCGGCGCAGCATCACGTAAGGCCTCGGCCCACTGCGCCGTCTCCACATCGAAACGGAAGCGCGTTCCGATCTCGCTGCGCTGAGGCATCTGCGAGACCACGCCCGTGAGCCGCAGGTCGCGTCCTTCGAGCTGCGGCTCCAGCGCCCCTTGCGCGTAAGCCGTGGCGCGCCATCCGGCCAGGCCCGCGCCGGCCATCGCACCGCAGGCCAGCGACAGCACCAGCACGAACAGCCGAGGCCCACGCCACCGCCACAACAGCCATCCGCCGCCGAGCCCCGCCAGCAGCAACGCGACGTAGACACCGGCCGTCCACAGCAGCGGCTGGCGCAGCTGCACCGCCGCGCCGAGCAGCGTGCCGCCCAGCGCAACAAAGGCCCCCGCCCCACCCGCGACAGCCTCGGACGCACGCCGCGACTGCCCTCCCCACACCCCCGGAATCCATGATGCAAACCCTCCCCCAACCCACGCTCGATGGCGCGTTAATTGCTTGGCAACTGGGCTAGTATGCGTCTCACCAGAGACATCTTTTCGATGCAACCTCGCTGCACTGCACGCCCCTACGCATGTCCATCCACGCCGCACTCCACCACGTCACCCACTACACATACGACCGCCTGGTGCAGTTGGGCCCGCAAGTCGTGCGACTGCGCCCCGCGCCCCATTGCCGCAGCAACGTGATCTCGTACTCGCTGCGGGTCGAACCGGCCGAGCACTTCGTCAACTGGATGCAGGACCCGTTCGCCAACTACCAGGCGCGGCTCGTGTTCCCCGAGAAGACGCGCGAGTTCAAGGTCACGGTCGACCTCGTGGTCGAGATGGCGGTCTACAACCCCTTCGACTTCTTCCTGGAGCCGCAGGCCGAGAACTTCCCCTTCAAGTACACGGCCTCGCAGGCCGAAGAGCTGGCGCCCTACCTCGTCACCGAGAAGCCCACGCCGCTGCTGCAGGCCTACCTCGACAGGATCGAGCGCAAGGAACAGCGCACCATCGACTTCCTGGTCGGCATCAACCAGCAGGTGCAGAAGGACGTCAGCTACCTCATCCGCATGGAGCCCGGCGTGCAGACGCCGGAAGAAACGCTGAGCAACGGCAGCGGCTCGTGCCGCGACTCGGGCTGGCTGCTGGTTCAGCTGCTGCGCCACTGCGGCCTGGCCGCGCGCTTCGTGTCGGGCTACCTGATCCAGCTCACGCCCGACGTGAAAGCCCTCGACGGCCCCAGCGGCACCACGGTCGACTTCACCGACCTGCACGCCTGGTGCGAGGTGTTCCTGCCGGGCGCCGGCTGGATCGGTCTGGACGCCACCTCGGGCCTGCTGGCCGGTGAAGGCCACATTCCACTCGCCTGCACGCCCACGCCGTCGAGCGCCGCGCCCATCGAAGGCGGCGTCGACGAGTCCGAGGTCGAGTTCAGCCATGAGATGAAGGTCACGCGCATCTACGAATCGCCGCGCGTCACCAAGCCCTACACCGAAGAGCAATGGGCCGAGGTGCTCGCGCTCGGCAACGCCGTCGATGCGCGCCTCGTCGCCGGCGACGTGCGCCTGACCATGGGCGGCGAGCCCACCTACGTCGCCACCAGCGACCGCGACGCGCCCGAATGGAACACCGACGCGCTCGGCCCCACCAAGCGCGGCTACGCCACCGAGCTCGTGCACAAGCTGCGCGCCGAATACGGCCAGGGCGGCTTCCTGCATTTCGGCCAGGGCAAGTGGTACCCGGGCGAGCAGCTGCCGCGCTGGGCGCTGTCGATCTTCTGGCGCGCCGACGGCCAGACGCTGTGGCACGACCCCGAGCTGTTCGCCGACGAGCGCTTTCCCACGCACTACACGAGCGAGGACGCGCGCCGCTTCACCACCGTGCTGGCGCACAAGCTGGGTCTCACCGAGCGCTACATCCAGCCCGGCTACGAGGACACCTACTACTACCTGTGGCGCGAACGCCGCCTGCCGGTGAACGTCGACCCCTTCGACTCCAAGCTCGACGACGAACTCGAACGCGTGCGCCTGCGCCGCGTGTTCACGCAGAAGCTCGACGCGGTGATCGGCTACATGCTGCCCATCGAGCCCGGCAACGCCAACAGCGACACGCCCGCGCTCGCCGGCCCCGGCTGGAAGACCGGGCCCTGGTTCCTGCGCGACGACCGCCTGTTCCTGATCCCGGGCGACTCGCCCATGGGCTACCGCCTGCCGCTCGACTCGCAGCCGTGGGCCAGCAAGGGCGACTACCCCTACCTCATCGAGCGCGACCCGACCGCGCCGCGCGCCGCGTTGCCCAGCGCGTCCGACTACCGCGCACGCTATGCCACCGCCACCCCGGTCGCCGGCGCCGACCTGGGCGAGGTGCCCTACACCTTCGGCGCGCCGCCCGTGGTGGCCGCGTCGCTGCGCATGCAAAGCCCCGGCGATGCGGCAGCTGCTGCGGATGCCGCCACGCCCGCCACGCGCCAGCCGCTGCGCGGCGAATCGGCCCACTGGGTCACGCGCACCGCGCTGTGCGTCGAGGTGCGCGACCCGCGCCGCGCCAACGGCCCGGCGGCCGAGAAGAAAGGCAGTGCCTCGGGCGTGCTCTACGTCTTCATGCCGCCGCTGGCGCGCCTGGAGGACTACCTCGACCTCGTCGCCGCCGTCGAAGCCACCGCGCAGCAGCTGGGCGTGCGCATCGTGATGGAAGGCTATCCGCCGCCGCGCGATCCGCGCCTGAAGATGCTGGCCGTGACGCCCGACCCGGGCGTGATCGAGGTCAACATCCACCCGGCCCACAACTGGAAGGAACTGGTCGACCACACCGAGTTCCTCTACAACGCCGCGTTCGAGACGCGCCTGTCGGCCGAGAAGTTCATGACCGACGGCCGCCACACCGGCACCGGCGGCGGCAACCACTTCGTGATGGGCGGCGCCACGCCCGCCGACAGCCCCTTCCTGCGCCGGCCCGAGCTGCTGGCCAGCCTGCTGCTGTACTGGCACAACCACCCCTCGCTGAGCTACCTGTTCTCGGGCATGTTCATCGGCCCGACCAGCCAGGCGCCGCGCGTGGACGAGGCGCGCAACGACCAGGTCTACGAACTCGAAATTGCCCTGAAGGAGATCGCCAAGAACCGCGAGATCTACGGCCAGAACATGCCCGCGTGGCTGGTCGACCGCACGCTGCGCAACATCCTGATCGACGTGTCGGGCAACACGCACCGCAGCGAGTTCTGCATCGACAAGCTCTACTCGCCCGATTCCAGCACCGGCCGCCTCGGCCTGCTGGAACTGCGCGCCTTCGAGATGCCGCCGCATGCGCGCATGAGCATCGCGCAGCAGCTGCTGATCCGCGCGCTGGTCGCCCGCTTCTGGGACGCGCCCTACCAGGCGCCCGTCACCCGCTGGGGCACCGAGCTGCACGACCGCTTCCTGCTGCCGACCTTCGTCAAGATGGACTTCGACGACGTCATCAGCGAGATGCGCCAGGCCGGCTTTGCGTTCGATGCCGACTGGTTCGCGCCGCACTTCGAGTTCCGCTTCCCGCTGGTGGGCCAGATGCAGTCGATGGGCGTGGAGCTGTCGCTGCGCAACGCGCTCGAACCCTGGCACGTGATGGGCGAGGAAGGCTCGGCCGGCGGCACGGTGCGCTATGTCGATTCGTCGCTGGAGCGCATCGAGGTGCGCGTGACCGGCCTGAACGAAAGCCGCCACGTCGTCACCGTCAACGGCAAGGTGCTGCCGCTGCAGCCCACGGGCGTCACCGGCGAGTTCGTGGCCGGCGTGCGCTACAAGGCCTGGAACCCGCCCTCGGCGCTGCACCCCAGCATCCCGGCCCACGCACCGCTGACCTTCGACCTCGTCGACACCTGGATGAAGCGCTCGCTGGGCGGCTGCCAGTATTTCGTCGCCCACCCGGGCGGACGCAACTACGACACCTTCCCGGTCAACGCCTACGAGGCCGAGAGCCGCCGCCACTCGCGCTTCACGCGCACCGGCCACACGCCGGGCCTGCTGCGCACGCCGCCGGCCACCATCGAGCTGCCGGGCAGCCGGGAGTTTCCGTTCACGCTGGACCTGCGGCGCTGACCGGCCCGAGGACTCAGGGGGAACCCTGTCGCACCGCCGGATCGGCCCCGGTGACGGTGATGTGACAATCTCCCCCCTGTGGAACCCCTGAACGAATCCCTGTTCGACGCCCAGGCACCGGAGCATCCGGCGGCGCTGGCGTCTTCGCTCGCGCCGGCGGCCCTGCCTGGGCATTTCGACGAATTGCGGGGACAGGCGACGCCCGCGGCGCCCTCGCGGCCGGTGTCGGGCGCGGCCCCGGCGCCCGCCGCGGCCCCGCTGCTGTACGACGCCGCCGAGGAGCGACCGGCTCCGTCGCAATCGCAGTCTCAGTCACAGTCACAGTCGTCCTCGCAATCGCAGGCACAGGAACCTTCACCCTCCGGCGACCAGCCCCCACTCACCCCCGCCTGGAACGCCTTCTTCGAACAGCTCGGCCCCGGCGGCATCAACGACCTGCCGCGGCGCGCGGTCAGCCTGGAGCGGCAGATCCGCGACAACGGCGTCACCTACAACGTGTACGCCGACGCCAACGGCCCGCAGCGGCCGTGGTCGCTCGACCTGTTTCCGCTGATCGTCTCGCCCGAGAGTTGGGCGCAGATCGAGGCCGGCGTGCAACAGCGCGTGCGCGTGCTCGACCGCGTGATGGCCGACGCCTACGGCCCGCAGCAGCTGCTGGCCGAAGGCCTGCTGCCGCCGGCGCTGGTGCGCGGCCACCCGGGTTACCTGCGCGCGCTGCACGGCGTGAAGCCGGCGGGCGACACCTGGCTGCACATCGCCGCCTTCGACCTCGCACGCGGCCCCGACGGCAACTGGTGGGTGGTCTCGCAGCGCACGCAGGCGCCTTCGGGCCTGGGCTACCTGCTGGAGAACCGCCTCGCGATCACGCGGCAGTTTCCGCAGGCCTTCGAGGCGCTGCAGGTGCAGCGGCTGGCCGCCACCTACAGCGCCATGATGGAAGGCCTGCAGCGCATGTGCCCCTCGGGCTCGCCGCCGCACATCGCACTGCTCACGCCGGGCCCGTACAACGAGACCTACTTCGAGCACGCCTACCTGGCGCGCTACCTCGGCCTGACGCTGGTCGAGGGCAGCGACCTCACGGTGCGCGACCAGCGCCTGTACCTCAAGACCCTGCAGGGCCTGCGCCCGGTGCACGGTCTCATCAAGCGGCTCGACGACCAGTTCCTCGACCCGCTGGAGCTGCGCCCCGACTCCACGCTCGGCGTGCCCGGCCTGCTGCAGGCGATCCGCGCGGGCAACCTGCTGGTGGCCAACATGCCGGGCTCGGCCTTCCTCGAGTCACCCGCGCTGCTGGGCTTCCTGCCGGGGCTGGCGCTGCGGCTCATCGGTGAAAAACTCAAGCTGCCGGCGCTGCCGACCTGGTGGTGCGGCGAACGCGCCGCGCTCGAGGCCGTGCTGCCGCAGCTGGGCGAGAGCGCCATCAAGCCGACCTACCCCGGCTTCCAGGGGCGCTCCAGCTTCGACGCCGTGTTCGGCAGCCAGCTCGGCCGCCGCGAAATCGACGAATGGGCCGGCCGCATCGTGCGCGAGGGCGACGTCCACACGGTGCAGGGCTACCTGCCGCTGTCGCAGATGCCGACCTGGGCCAGCGACCTCGGCCCCGGCCACATCGCGCCGCGCGCGCTGATGCTGCGCGTGTTCGCGGTGAGCGACGGCCCGCAGTCGTGGCGCGTGCTGCCCGGCGGCCTGGCGCGCCTGGCGGGCCCCGATGCGCAGATCGCCTCGATGCAGCGCGGCGGCAGCAGTGCCGACGTCTGGGTGCAGACGCACGGCGAGGTCGACCGCACCACGCTGCTGCAGCCGCACGCCACGCCGGCCTCGCTCGCGCGGCACCGTGCGCCGGTCACCAGCCGCGCGGCGGAGAACATGTTCTGGCTCGGCCGCTACACCGAGCGCGCCGAGAATGCGGTGCGCCTGGCGCGCCTCACGCTCAACCTGCTGGGCAGCGAAGACCAGTCCTCGCGCCCGCTGCTCGAATGGCTGCACCGCATGGCGGTGCGCAATGCGCTCGTGCCGGCCGAAGCGCCGAGCGCGCCGCAGTCACGCCGCGTGTTCGAGCGCGCGCTCATCGCCGAGCTGGGCGACGTCGACCACGGCGGCAGCGTCGGCTACAGCCTGCGCAGCATCCGGCAGGCCGCGGCGGCCGTGCGCGAACGGCTGTCGCAGGACAACTGGAACCAGATCGTGCGCACCGAAAGCGACTTTTTGCGGCGCGCGGCCGAGCAGGCCGGCGAAGGCAGCTTTGCCGCCAGCGCCGCCCTGCGCGCACTCGAATCCGCCAGCACCGCGCTGGCCGCCATGACCGGCGCACAGACCGACCGCATGACGCGCGACGACGCGTGGCGGCTGCTGTCGATCGGCCGCCACATCGAGCGGCTGGGCTTTCTCTCGAGCGCGCTCGAGGCAGGCTTTGCCAACGGCGCCGTGCACGAGGTGAGCGGCTTCGAGGCGATGGTGGCGCTGTTCGACAGCACCATCACCTTCCATGCCCGCTACCAGCAGCGCCGCGACGTCGCCACGCTGGTCGACCTGCTGGTGCTCGATGCCGAGAACCCGCGTTCGCTGGCCTGGGTCACGCAGACCCTGCGCGGTCGCATCGCGCGGCTCGCGGGCAGCGCGCCGGGCAAGCTCACGGCCCTGTCGTACGAGCTGCCCGACCCGGCCACCTGGACGCTCGAACACCTGTGCGCGGCCGGCCCCGGCGCCGACTACCCCGCGCTGGTCGAACTGCTCGCCACCTGCGAGACGGCGGCGTACCACGTGTCGGACGCCATCGGCACGCGCTACTTCACGCTCACCTCGGAATCGCTGCGCTCCGTCGGCGCCTGATTCCACAGACACACACAACGATATTTCGAAGGAGGCATTTCCATGTCCGGCATCGCCCTCAACCGCCGTCTCACACTGACCGCCGCCAGCCTCCTGGTCGGCCTCGCGCTCGCCGGCTGCGGCAAGCAGGAACCCGCCGCGCCCGCGGCCTCATCGGCACCACCGCCCGCTGCCGCACCGCGCGTGTTGGTCGTCGGCACCGACGCGGCCTACACGCCCTTCGAATCGCAGAACGAAAAGGGCGAAGTCGTGGGCTTCGACATCGACGTGGTGAAGGCCATCGCGCAGAAGGCCGGCATCGAGGTGAAGTTCGTCAACACGCCGTGGGAAGGCATCTTCAACACGCTCGAGCTGGGCGACCGCGACCTGCTGGTGTCGGCCATCACGATCACGCCCGAGCGCCGCCAGACGATGGACTTCTCGCAGCCCTACTTCGAGGCCCGCCAACTCATCGCCGTGAAGAGCGATTCGACGGTCGCGAAGTTCGACGACATCAAGAAGCTCAAGGTCGGCGTGCAGAACGGCACCACCGGCGACGAGGTCGTGGGCAAGCTGCTCGGCAAGTCGAGCACCGACATCAAGCGCTTCGAATCGACGCCGCTGGCGCTCAAGGAACTCGAGGCCGGCGGCGTGCAGGCCGTGGTGGCCGACAACGGCGTGGTGGCCCACTACCTGGCCAACAACCCGGGCGGCGGCTTCAAGACCGTGAGCGATGCTGGCTTCTCGACCGAGCAGTACGGCATCGCCGTGAAGAAGGGCAACGCCGAGCTGCTGGCGAAGATCGACAAGGGCCTGGCCGACATCAAGGCCGACGGCACCTACGCGAAGATCTACGCCTCGCACTTCGGCGCCGAGTCCAAGTAACCAGCGAGCCGCGCCATGCTGCTGCACGTCACCCACGAAACGCGCTACGCGTACGCGCCGGCGGTCGAGACGGCGCAGCACCTGGCGCACCTGCGCCCGCTGGCCACCGCGTCGCAGGAACTCGTGAGCCACCAGCTCACGATCGACCCCGCGCCCGCACAACGCAACGAGGTGCCCGACCTGTATGGCAACACGCGCGCCTTCTTCGCGCTCGAGTCCACGCACGACCACCTCATCGTCACGGCCGAAAGCGTCGTGAAAACCTCGGAGCCCGTGCTCTCGCCCGCCGTGGCGCGCGAGCTGCCCTGGGAGACCGTGCGCGAGCGCTTCCGCTTTCGCAAGGACGCACCGTTCGACCCCGCCTCGGAGTTCGTGTTTCCTTCGCCGTACGTGCCGCGTCACGACGACTTCGTCGCCTACGCGCGCGCCAGCTTCGTGCCCGAGCGTCCCACCTTCGACGTGGCGATGGACCTCACCGAGCGCATGTACCGCGACTTCGCCTACGACGCCGACAGCACCGAGATCAACACCCCCGCCGTCGAGGCCCTGGCGCAGCGCAAGGGCGTGTGCCAGGACTTCGCCCACATCCTCATCGCGTGCTTTCGCGCCATGGGCCTGCCGGCGCGCTACGTGAGCGGCTACCTGCTCACCCAACCGCCGCCGGGCCAGCCGCGCCTGGTGGGCGCCGACGCCTCGCATGCGTGGGTGTCGGTGTATTTGCCCGGCGAGGGCGAAGGCCCCGAGAGCGTGGGCGACTGGGCCGACTTCGACCCCACCAACGGCCGCCAGCCCGGCGAGGACTACGTCACACTCGCCATCGGGCGCGACTATTCCGACGTCTCGCCGATGCGCGGCGTGCTGCATGGCGGCGCGCGCCACACGCTGCATGTCGGCGTGACCGTGCAACCCGTGGGGGAAGTGGTGCAGCTGCCGGCGTCGGCGGCGCAAACACAGACACAATCACCCCCGTCATCGTCATCATCATCCCCAGATCAGGAGTCTCCATGAGCGTTTACGACAAGCTTTCCAGCCTCGGCATTTCCCTGCCCCCGGTGTCCGCACCCGCCGCGGCCTACGTGCCCTTCGTGCAGACCGGCAACCTCGTGTTCCTGTCGGGCCACATCGCCAAGAAGGACGGCAAAGTCTGGGTCGGCCAGCTCGGCGCCAACATCGGCACCGACGAAGGCAAGCAGGCCGCACGCGCCATCGCCATCGACCTGCTCGGCACGCTGCACGCGGCCGTGGGCGACCTGAACAAGGTCAAGCGCATCGTCAAGGTGATGAGCCTCGTGAACTCGGTCGGCACCTTCACCGAACAGCACCTGGTGACCAACGGCGCCAGCGAGTTCTTCGCCGAAGTGTTCGGCCCCGAAAAGGGCGCGCATGCACGCAGCGCCTTCGGCGTGGCGCAGATCCCGATGGGTGCTTGCGTCGAGATCGAGCTGATCGCAGAGATCGGCTGATCTTCTTCAGGGCGGCTCAGCCTCTGAAGGCGTGAAGAAACCGTAGCGAGCGGCCCGAGGTCGCATCGAGGACCGGAACCGTACACGCGTACGGTGAGGACCGCAGATGCGAGATCGGGACGCGCAGTAGGTTTATTCGCGCCTTCAGTGAATGAGCCGCCCTCCGTTGCCAATCATCGAGAGCGTCACGGGATGCGGGCGCACCCCAGGGTCGTCGCCACTCGACACCGGAATCCCCTCGATCTCACGCCGCAGCATCAGCTTCATGGCGTCCTGCATCGAGCGGCGTGGTGAAGCGGCCAGCGCCGAGCGCGCCGCCTCCACCGTCACCATCGCCACCACGTACCCTTCCAGCGAAAAGTAGCTGAACTCGTCGCGGCCCATGTGGCTGCGCATGTCCTGCTGGTAGCGCTGCACCAGCGGCGAGGTTGCCAGGCGCGGGTTGGGCATGACCTGCGAGATCACGGTGCCGCGCGCTGCCGGCCCCACGCTCTTCGCGAGCACTTCGCCGTTGACGATCGAGAGCATGTACGGCGTCGGCCGGGCCACGCCGCTCTCCGCCGCCAGCCCCGACAGCAGCTTCACCCCGCACGGCGTCACGCACAGCGCGAACAGCGCATCGGGCTTGGCCGCGCGCACGCTGGCGGCCAGCGCGGCACCGTCCATCTGCGCCAGCGCCACGCCCTGCTGCCCCACGAGTTCGATGCCCGCGCCGCGCAGCGCGACCTCGAGCGCGGCAAAGGCGTCGCGCCCCAGCCCGTCGTCCTGCCAGACCGCGAAGACGCGCCGCTGCCGCACCGACACCGCCTGCGCGACCAGCTGACGCACCTCGTCCGCATAGCTCGCGCGCAGGTGGTAGATGAGCGCGCGCTGCGCCCCGTGCAGCGCCGAAGCACCAGTCATCGCGCCGATCAGCGGCGTGCCCGCCTCGCGCATCGTCGGGTAGGCCGCGTCGATGTGCGAGGTGCCGGCCGACAGGCCCAGCGCATCGACCTTGTCCTGCACCACCAGTTGCCGGATGTTCTGCGTGTGGCGCTCCACCGAGTAGCCGTCGTCCAGCGCGCGCCACACCAGCTTGTGGCGCCCGAGCAGGCCCTCGCGCTGCACGCGCGCCAGGTAGGCGTCGATGCCGTCCTTCACGTTGCGCCCGGCCTCGCCGAGCGGCCCGCTCAGCGGCAGCGACTGCCCCACCACGATCTCGTCGGCGCGGCCCGGCAGGCCCAGGCACAGGAGGAGCAGAGGCGCAAGCCAGCGGTAGACCATCGTGGTGTCGTCCTTGCCGGCGTCGCCGGCCGTGGGGCAGCCTGAAGCAGGCGGGCCCCGATCTTGGCGGCGCACCGCATGCGGCGGCCACCGGACATTTCCGGCCGGCGCTACGGGGAACCCTGCTGCTCGCAAACCCTCGGGCGCGGCCGTGCGGCGCGGCCCGCGACCTATCATGCAGCGCGCCACCGCCCGCCCCCATGACAGCACCCGCCCGCGAGAGCCTGCAGGACATGCCCTTCGACACCATCGTCGAACAGGCGGTGGCGGGCATCTACGTGATCCAGGACGACCGCTTCGTCTACTGCAACGCGACCTGGGCCGCCATCGTGGGCTACACCGCAGAAGAAATGACCGGCATGTCGCTGGCCGAGATCGTGCCGCCCGATTTCGTGGAAGTCGTGCGCTCGCGCATCCGCATCCGGCTGGCGGGCAATCCGCCGAGCATGCACTTCATCACGCGCGGCCTGCACCGCGACGGGCGCGTGCGCTTCGTCGAAGTCCACGGCTCGCGCATCGAGCACCGGGGCCGCCCGGCGGTGATGGGCGTGGGCGTGGACGTGACCGACCGCGTGCGCAACGAGGAAGAGCGCCAGCGCTCGCGCGAGCAGCTGCAGGCCCTGGCCGCCTACACCGCCAACAAGCTCGAGGAGCAGCGGCTGGCGCTGTCGCGCGACGTGCACGACGTGCTCGGCGGCATGCTGACCTCGATCAAGATGGACGCCACGCGCATCCAGCGCCGCGCCGACAACCCCGAGGTGCAGGCGCTCACGCAGGGCCTGATCGCGCTCACGCAGCAGACCATCGACACGGTCAAGCAGATCTCGGAGGCGCTGCGCCCCAGCGCGCTCGACCACCTCGATCTGTCGGTGGCGCTGGCCCATGAGCTGCAGGCCTTCACGCGCCGCTCGGGCGTGCTGCATTCGCTGGACACCGACGCGCCCGCGCTGCGGCTCGCGCCCAAGCAGGCCACCGCGGTCTACCGCATCTTCCAGGAAGGCCTGACGAACGTCCTTCGCCACGCGAAGGCGCAGCGCGTGGACGTGCGGCTGCGCGTGGACGGCGAGCGCCTGTGGCTCGCGCTGCACGACGACGGCTGCGGCTTCGACCCCGACGCGCCCGAGGGCAGCGCGCTGGGCCTTCTGAGCATGCGCGAGCGCGCGCGCGAGATCGGCGGCGAGCTGCACATCCACGCGGCGCCCGGCGCGGGCACGCGGCTGGCGCTGAGCGTGCCGCTGCTGCAGCAGGAGAGCGGCCCCACATGATCGACATCCTGATGGTCGACGACCACACGATCTTCCGCTCGGGCCTGCAGCGGCTGCTGCTCGACGAGAGCGACCTGCGCACCACGGCCGAGGCTGGCAACGGCGCCGAGGCGCTCGAGCTGGTGCGCCAGCGCCGCTTCGACGTGGTGCTGCTGGACATCAACATGGAAGGCCGCAACGGCCTGGAGGTGCTGGCCTCGATCCGCGCGCTGCAGCCCGCGCTGCCGGTGCTCATGCTGTCGATGTATGCCGAGGAACAGTACGCGCTGGTCGCCATCCAGGCCGGCGCACGCGGCTACATCGCGAAAGACGCGGAGCCCGCCGAGCTGGTGCGCGCGATCCGCTGCGTGGCGGCCGGCGGCCAGTACCTCAGCGCGCGCGCCGCCTCGCAGGTCAGCGGTCAACTCGAAGGCCGCGACGACCGCCCCGCGCACCAGCGGCTCACGGTGCGCGAGCACCAGATCATGCTGATGATGCTCAAGGGCCTGTCGCTCACGGCCATCGGCGACGAGATGCTCATCAGCGTGAAGACCGTGAGCACGCACCGCAGCAACATCCTCGACAAGCTGGGCGTGGCCAGCACGGCGGAGCTGGTGCTCTATGCCGTGCGCCACGGGATCATCCAGTAGCTCGATCGCCTCAGAAACTCAGCGTGTGCCGTTGCGCAAGGGGTCGACCGAATCGGGCAGCGCGTTGAAATCGATCTGCTGGAACAGGAACTCGCGCTGCTGCGGCGACAGCAGCGAATAGCGCGGCCAGAAGAACAGGTAGTCGTCGGCCGACATGCGCGGCTGGTTGTCGAAGACCATGCGCTTGCTGCACAGCAGGCACACGAAGTTGGTCCAGTTGTTCCAGGTCGTCTGGCCGTCGAACATGCGGCTCGGTGCGCCGTAGCGGGCAAAGCTCGCCGCGTGGCCGATGAACTTGTCCGACAGCGCCTTGCGGCTGCTGGCGTTCGCGCTGCTCCAGGCAAAGCGCATGAAGTTCGGCTCGTCGGTCACGAAGTTGCCGAACAGCGCCGCCACGTCGATGCCGTGGAACGCGCCGAAGGTGTCCTTCCAGGGCTGCGGCGTGTCGTCCCAGTTGTAGTTGTAGCGGTAGATGTCGCCGTTCTGCAGGCGCAGCACGCGGATCACGTTGTCGATCACGTTGTCCAGCGCATAGCTGATCACTTCATGCGTCTGCGTGTAGATCGGCCGGAACTCGGGCTTGATCAGCTGGTTGAAGGTGACGCTGCCGGGCGCCGCGTAGTTGGTCAGGTTCCACAGCTCCTGCTGCGAGGGCTGGCCCATGCCGAACAGGAAGGCGAAGTACGAGCCCTCGTCGTGCGTGGAGCCGATCATCAGCGGCATCTTGTTGTAGTTGCCCGCGAGCAGGCCGGGCAGGCCGCTCGCGCGGATCACCGTGCCGTCGGTGAAGTGGCCCGGAACCACGGGGCTGGGCGTGAACTTCATGATCTGCGCCGCGCTCGCACCGCGCAGCAAGGCGGCAATGTCGGCAGCGCTCATGGTCACGCGCTGCGCCGCGGCCTGCAGCGTGGTCGAGGCGCGGCCGGTGTCGACCAGCAGGTTGTCGATCAGCGAGTCGGCCGCCAGCGTGCCCACCACCGGCGGGTACGCATTGGGCACGCCCGACATGCACAGCGCGCGGTGGAACTTGCCGTCGGCCAGCGGCGACTGCAGCAGGCCCCAGGTGTTGATGCAGCCGGCCGACTGGCCCGCCACCGTCACCTGCCCCGGGTTGCCGCCGAAGGCGCGCGCGTTGGCCTTCACCCAGTCGAGCGCGCGCACCAGGTCCAGCGTGGTGAAGTTGCCCGAGTCGTCCAGCGCGTTGCCGGTCTTCATGGCCGGGTGGTTCAGCCAGCCCAGCATGCCCATGCGGTACTGCACGGTGACCACCACCATGTTGGCCTTCTGCGCCAGGTAGGCGCCGTCGTAGGCCGGCTCGCGCGCCGAGCCCTTGGTGTTGCTGCCGCCGTGGATCCAGAAGAACACCGGCAGGTTCTCGGCGCTGGAGTTCGGGCGCCACACGTTCAGGTACAGGCAGTCTTCCGTACCCACGGGCTGGCCGAAGGTGGCCGGGTCGGGCTCGCCGAAGGGGTTGCCGACCTGCGCGCACATGCCGGCCAGCGTGGTCGCGGCGCGCGCGCCGCTCCACGGCTGCGGCGGCTGCGGGGCGCGCCAGCGCAGGTTGCCGACGGGCGGCTGCGCGAAGGGAATGCCCAGGAAGGCGTGCGTGTTGTTGGCCGCGACCTTGCCGTAGATCTGGCCGGCGTCCAGCGTGCGCGTGAGGCTCTGGTTGTAGGCGGCCAGCGTGGGCGCCGCGAGCATCGCGAGCGCCCACAGGACCGTGGTGCGAAGCAGCAGGCGGATAAGGCCTGCAAGAGAACGGGAGCGGTGCATGGTGGTTGTCTCCTCGAGGTGGATGCGGCGGGCTCTGACGGCCTCGGTCATGCATCGATTCTCGTGAGCACCCTGCCCCGCCCGCCTCGGTGTCATCGCAGGGGGGCGGCAAGAATCCTCCGATTGACATCCGGCCCGCAAAGGGCCATGCAACGCAGGGCGCGGCTACTTGCGCTTCCAGCTCGCCACGGTGATGTACACGCCGGTTTCCTTCGCGTCGCGCAGGCGCACGCTGTAGCGGCCCGCGCCGTCGGTGCCGTTGAAGACGACCTCGCGGCCCTCCTCGTCCAGCGTCGCGCCCTTGGCGAGTTCGCGGTACGCGTCGACCAGCTTGGCGATCGGCTCGTAGCTGCGCAGCGTGACCTCGGCATCGGGCAACCGCGCCTCGGGGCGCTGGGCGCTCTGGTACGCCGTGCGCATCGGCAGGCCGGCCAACCCCTTGGGCAGCACGATCTTGCCGGCGCTGGCGGTGCTGTTCACCTCGGCCGTCTGCACCAGCAGCGGATGCAGCGACGCCGGGAAGCCCGGCGGCAACTGCTCGGCGCGCCAGCCCGGCACGCCCGGCTGGCCGGTGATGTATTCGACGCTGGCGATCTTCTGCGCGGCGGCCACGTCCGCCGGATCGTCGCTGTCGGCCATGGCCGCGAGGAACGACGGCAGCTGCTTGCTCCAGGCCACGAGCGGCGCGGCGTCGGCCTGACTGGCACCGGCACGCTGGAAGACCGACAGCACGGTCTGCGGCAAGGGGTTGCACACCTTGGGCTCGTCGCGCTTGGCGGGCGCGCGGCAGTGGCCGTTGACCAGCCCCACCGCCTGCACGCGGCCGTCGGCGTCGATCAGCATCGCCGCGCGCTCTTCACCATGGCCGCCGCCGCTGACCGACGCGATCACCTGGCGGCCGTCGGGCCACACGGTGCGCGTGACGTCGAACTTCGAGCGCATGCCTTCGAGCAGCTGCTGCGCGATCAGCGTGTCGGGCTCGGTGTAGCTGCCGCGCGCGTAGCCGACCAGGCCGATCACAGCGCTGCGGATGCGCGTCTGCTCGCTCAGGCGCAGCGCGGGCGGCGGCAGCTCCGTCGTGACGGGGGCGGCAGCGTCTTGTGCGTGGGCGGTGAGCGCGCAGGCGAACACCAGCGACGCCAGCGCCGACTGAATCAATGTCTTCTTCATTCGGAAATTTCCACTTCGATGTTCGTGATCGCGGGCATGTCGCGCGGGACCGTCGTGCTGACGGAGAAGCTCAGGCCGTTGCGGCTGCCGGCGATGAAGCCGTCGCTGGACTCGATGTCCTTCAGCGGCGGCGACAGCTGCTTGTAGAACGCCAGCACCTGCTGCGGCGTGTCGACGGTCTGCAGGCGCAGCACGCGCTTGGCCTTGGCGTCGCTCAGCGCGTCTTGCGCGGTGCCGTAGATCAGCGCCTTGGGGTACAGCGGCACTTGCGCGGAGAAGGCCTTGTTGGGCCGCACGATGGGACGCGCCGTGGTGCGCGCGGCGTCCATCGTGACGTACTCGGTCGTCGCGATCTTCTCGCCCACGCCTTCGCCGCCCTGCATGCGGTCGGGAACCTACTGGCTCCATGCGACCAGCGGTTGCGCCTTGGTGCGGTCGAGGCCGGGACGCAAGAAGATCGAGAGCACGGCATGCTGGTCGTCGAGGCAACCGCTCGACGACGAGTCCTTGCCGCAGCTGCGATGCACCAGTGCGGCGGCCAGCACGTCACCGCTGCGGTCGTCGACCAGCACGGCCGCGCGCTCGCCGCCGTCGTAGGGCCGGCGATACGACGAAAGCAGTCGTTGGCCGTCAGGCAGCGCCTGCTGCTTGCGGTCGGGGCGCGAGGCCAGGCCCGAGATCAGCTGCTCGGCCAGCAGGCCTTCGGGCCAGTAGTACGAGCCCGACGCCATGCCGGCGAAGCGGGTCACGGCAAGGTCGAGTGCGGGGGCGTTGGATGTTTCCGGCGTGCGCTCGTGTTGCGGCACGAGGACCAGCTGGGGTGTCGCGGTTTGTGCGACGGCGCCGAGGGAAGAGAGAAGAAGAAAAGCGAGGAAAGCGGAACGCGGTCGAAGGTGAGGCATGCAAGAAAGAAAACGAACGATGCGGCTTGCCCGATGTTTGCGGACAAGTGTGTCGTTTGATTCTAGAAGGCGTTCATCGCCAAAACGCCTCGCCTCTCCTCACCGCAACGAACGTCTCACGGTGTGACCGCGAGCTTCGAACACAGCAGCCGCATCGCCGCACCGATCGGTGCGATCACCGGCACCTCGAAGCGCGGTGCGAGCGCGAGCGCGGCCTGTCCGAGCGGACCGCCGCCGATGATCACGGCCTGCGCGCCGTCGTCGTCGATGCAGCGTTGCACCGCCTGCGCCAGCGCCTCTTCGAGCGCGTACGCATCGGCCGCGAGCGCACGCGGATCGCCCTGCGTGAGGCGGATGCCGCTGAACTGCGCGCCCAACCCGAGCGCGGCCGCGCGCGCTTCGATGGGTGCCACCAGATCGGGCGTGACGGTGGCGATGCCGAAGCGTCGCCCGCCCTCGCCCGCCGCGAGCATCGAGGCTTCGGCGATGCCGACCACGGGCACGCCGGCCTCGCGCCGCAACAGCGCCACGCCGGGATCGCCGAAGGCGCTGACGATCACGCCGTCCCAGCCCTCGCCCGCCGCCGCGCGCCACACCTTCAGCACCTCGAGCGCGGCCGCATTCAGCTCGTCTTCGTTGACGATCATCGGCGGGCCCTGCACCGCGGTGCGGCCGGTCACGCGGCAACCGGCGGGGGCTTCGGCGGACGCGATGCCGACCATCATGTCGGTGGTCGCGACGGAGGCGTTGGGGTTGATGAGCAGGATGTCGGGCATGCGGAAAGGCGCTTTCTTTTGTCTGGGAGATCGTTCGGTGCGCGGCTCAGTTCGAGCGGGCCAACGTCGCGCCCGGTGCGCGGTCTTCGGCCTCGGCTTCGCCGGGCAACGGCAGCGCATCGGGCGACTGACCGTAGGTCTCGGGCACGCACTGCACGCTGGCCACAAACACCGCGTACATCGCGGCGGCCAGGCCGAACACGCCGACGAGCCCGAAGCTGTCGAACAGGCGGCCCGCCACCAGCGGCATCAGCGCGCCTGCGGCCGTGCCCGTGGCCAGGATGAAGGCCGTGCCGAAGGCGCGTACGCGCGTCGGGTACAGCTCGGGCGCGAAGATCCAGATGGTGGTGTTCAGCAGCAGCACGAAGAACTGGAACACCGCGCCCGCAATGAGGATCACGACGATGCTCTTGGCCACGAAGCCGATGGTCAGCGCCGCGAGGCAGGCGCACACGGCGCCGGCCGTCAGCACGCGCTTGCGCGGAAAGTGAAAGCCCAGCAGCGAGGCCGCGATGGCGCCCAGCAGGCTGCCGCCCTGCATCACCATCGTGAACAGCAGGCTCTTGGACATGCTGTAGCCCAGCGTCACGAGGATGGTCGGCATCAGCGTGAGCACCGAGATCTGCGCGCCGTAGGTCATCCAGATCGTGATGCACAGCGGCACGGTGCGCCGCGCCAGTGCGCCGCGGAAGATCTCGGTCACGCGCACCTTCGGCCGGGCGGCCTGCGCCAGCGTGCCATCGTCGGTGATGTAGGGATGCGGCGCTGCCGCCTTGCCCGACAGCCGCCCCGAGGCAAGGCGCGACAGCACCGCGTTGGTCTCCTTCACACGGCCCTGCGACAGCAGGAAGCGCGGCGTCTCGGGGATGTAGCGGCGATAGAAGGCGCCCAGCAGCGCCGGCACCATGAGGCAGGCGAACAGCCAGCGCCAGGCGTTGTCGCCCGGGAACATCCAGAACACCAGCAGGCCGAAGCCCGGCGCGAGGAAGTTGCCCAGCCCGCCCGCGCCCACGTTCACCATCCCCACCGCCGTGCCGCGGAACTTGGTCGAGCAGAACTCGGCCAGCATGGTCACGGCAATGGCGATCTCGCCGCCCAGCCCGAAGCCCACGACCGCGCGGCCCAGCGCCATCACCGTGAAGTTGGGCGCCATTGCGCAGATGCCCGCGCCGAGGGTGAACAAGAGCAGGTCGATCGACAGCATCACGCGGCGGCCGTAGCGGTCGGCGATGAAGCCCGAAATGATCCGTCCGATGGCCGCGCAGGCGAAGGTGACGGTGTTCAGGAAGCCGATGTCGGAGGCGCTCAGCCCCCACTGCTCGCGCAGCATCGGGCCGACGATGCCGACCGCGTTCTGCTCGAAGGCATCGAACAGGCAGCCGATGAGGATCAGAAAGATGATCGTGTGGTGCGAGCGCGTGACGCCGATGGTGTCGAGCGCGCGATCGAGCTCCGCGACTCGGGGCGAGTCGGGCCCGGAGGAGAGTGCAGGTCCAGCCATGGAAAAACCCCTTGAGAAGGAATGAAGTGCTTGCTTGCGCGGTGCAGCCCGGTGTCGCGGATCGCATCGTAGGCGGCATCGCGCCTGAATGGCATATGGATTTCACCTACTTCAAATAGTTGAAATTCAAATTTCATTCAATTGCGAGCGTTTGCAAGCTTCATGCCGGATGGTTTTCAGGCCTGGAAGACGGGTTCTCCGGGGTTGGGCTGGCAAGTGGCGCCCGAGCGCACCTGCAGCGTGCGCTTGCGCACCGAGGGCGTGCACCTCTGCCTAGGAACTCGCAGCGCCGGCCAGTGCCAGCAGCTCGTCGACCTCCCAATGGTCGTCCGCGTGCCCGCCGTACTTGACGGCGACCACGGTGCCCCGCGCGTCGATGAGCACGTCGGCCGGCAAGCCCGTGATGCCGTTCTCCGCCTTCCTGTAGAAGCGGCCCGTCGCGAGCACCCAGCGCAGGCCGCTCCAGAAGACGCGCGGATGCAGGAACGCCAGCCGCGAGGTTTCCACGCCGAAGCGCCGGTAGTGCGCCTTGGCGGGGTCGGCCACGCAGTCGAACGGCAGCTGCGCCTGGTACTTGCGCATCTCCTGCGCGGACGAGTGAAAGAGCACGACCTCGCGGATGCCCGCCGCCGCCAGCTCGCCCTGCCTTCGGGCGAAGGTCAGCAGATGGAAGTTGCAGACCGGGCAGCCCGCGAAGCGGCGAAACTGCAGGTGGACCCAGCGCGAACCGGCGTCCGGCAGCTGCAAGGGCTTTCCGTGGATCGTTTCCAGGGCCGTGGCGGGCACCACATCGCCGGGCGAGAACTTCATCGATGATCCTTCAAGAGGGTTGCGAAGACGCCGGGCCGGGTGGCTGGAAAGCGTCTTCCGATTTTTAAGTACACTGTACGTTTATTACTCTACAACCTCTTCGAGAACGGAGTCAAGCGTGGGACGTCCCGCCAAATTCACCCGCGAACAGCTCCAGCAGGCCGCGCTGGCGCTGGTCGATGCGGACGGCCTCTCCGGCCTGACCATGCGCGCGCTCGCGAGCCGGCTCGAAACCGGCGCGATGACGCTCTACAACTACGTGTCGCAACGCGAAGAGCTGGAGATGCTGGTGGTCGAGGCGGTGCTGGGCAAGGTGCGCTGGGAGACCGACGACCGCCTGCCTTGGCATGAAGCACTGGAGGACATCGCGATCGCGCTGTGGCGCGTGATCCGCGACCATCCCCATGTGATTCCGCTGATCCTCACGAAGCGCAGCCGCTCGCCCGCGGTGTTCGAAGTGACCGAAGCCCTGCTGCGCACGCTGGCCCAGAGCGGCCGCAGCGGCGCCCGCCTGCTCGTGGGTTTTCGCGCGGTGTCCGCGCTCATCATGGGCGCCGCGCAGGCGGAGCTGGCCGGGCCGCTCACGCTGCAGGCCGACGAATCCCCCGACGACACCATCGCGCGCTTCCAGGCCCTGCCGCCGGACCGGTTCCCGCACCTGATCGAGATCGCCACCGCCGCGACGGCCAGCGATGCGGAGACCGAGTTCCGGGCGAGCCTGTCGCTGCTGATCGATGGCCTGCGCGCAGATGCTGCGCCGCAGGCCTGACGCCGCTCAGGCCAGGGCCAGCGCTTCGACCTGGTCCAGCGCGCGCGAGGCACCGCCCAGGCGCGTCGCCAGGTGCTGCGCGCGCTTGAGGTACAGGTGCGCGTCGTGCTCCCAGGTGAAGCCCATGCCGCCATGCACCTGGATGGCCGTGCGCGTGGCCTGCTGCGCGCCTTCGATGGCGGTGAACTCGGCCGCGGCGCAGGCAAAGCGCCAGTCGGGCAGGCCGCCGTCGAGCGCGGCAGCGGCGTAGCGCACGGCCAGGCGCGCGTTGTCCACGCCCATCCACGCGTTGGCGAGCTGGTGCTTGATGGCCTGGTAGCTGCCGATGGGCTTGCCGAACTGCACGCGCTCGCGGGCGTAGGCGCTGGCGAGGTCGAGTGCGGCCTGCGCGACGCCGACGAGTTCCGCCGACAGCGCGACGCGATGCGCGGCGCGCACGCGGGCACGTGCTTCGGGGGCGATGGGCAGCGTCTCCCATGCGAGTGAAGGCGCGGGAGCCGTCGGTGCTTGTCGCAACGTGGGATCGAGCGCATCGGATGCTGCGCCCTCGGGCATCGGCCGCAGCGCGACGCGCAGCGGCACGGTGTCGTCATGCCAGCCCTGCACCACCACGAGATCAGACGCCTGCCCCGCGTGGTCGAGCCAGCCATCACCCTGCGCGATGCAATGGAAGGCGCGCTCGCCCGCCATTGCCGCACGCACCCAGTCACTCAACGCATCGGGCGGTGCCTCACCACACGCCTGCAGCCACAACGGCAACAGCACAGCGCTGCCGGCCAGTGGCAGGTTCAGCAGTTGCTGGCCTGCGGCCTCGGCCACGATGCAGGCCTCGCTCATGCCGAGCCCCAAACCGTCGTGCACCTCGGGCACCAGCAGCGCCATCCAGCCCATGCCGGCCATGTCGGCCCACAGCGACTTCTGCGTGGCATCGGTCCAGGGCAAGGCGCGCCGTGCGCGCGCGAGCGGGTGGTGGTCGGCGAAGAAGCGGTGGGCCGACGCATGCAGCATCTGCTGCTCGTCGTTCAATGCGAAATCCATGGGGTCGTGTCGTCGTCGGTCAGTTCTTGGGCAGGCCCAGCATCTGCTCGGCCAGGATGTTGCGCTGCACTTCGGACGTGCCCGCCAGGATGGTTTCGGCGCGCGTCCACAGGTAGTCGCGCACCCAGGCCGCGGCCTGCGGGTCGGCGCCCGTGGGCTCGGGGCCGGCCAGCGCGCGCTCGCCCAGCACTTCCATGGCCGTGGCGAGCAGCTTCTGGTGCGACTCGCTCCAGTGCAGCTTGGTCGACGAGCCCTCGGGCCCCGGCGGCCCGCCGCGCATCGCGTGTGTGAGCGCGCGGTACGACTTGAGCTTGAGCACATGGCTGTCGACCGCCAGCCGCGCGAGGTCGCGCCGCAGGTGCGGGCAGTCGAGTGCCGGGCGTCCGCCCCTTTGCACGCCGGCCGCCAGCCGCGTGAGCGCGCCCAGCTCCTGCGTGAAGCGCACCTGGCGCGGAATGAAGTAGGTGCCGCGCTCGAAGCTCGCGGCGGCCATCGCCAGGCGCCAGCCGCCGTTCTCCTCGCCCACCAGCGCGTCGAGCGGCACCTTCACGTCCTCGAAGAAGACCTCGTTGAAGTCCGACTCGCCCGTGATCTGGCGGATGGACTCCACGCGCACGCCGGGGCTCTTCATGTCGACCAGCAGGAAGCTGATTCCCTTGTGGCGCGCGGCCGCGGCGTCGGTGCGCGCGAGCACGAAGCAGTGGTCGGCAATGTGTGCGAACGAGGTCCACACCTTGTGGCCGTTGAGCACGTAGTGGTCGCCGCGCCGCTCGGCGCGCGTGGACAACGCCGCAAGGTCGGAGCCCGCGCCAGGCTCCGAGTAGCCCTGGCACCAGATCTCGCGGTTGCTCAAAATGCCGGGCAGGTAGCGGGCCTTCTGCGCCTCGCTCGCGAAATGGATCAGCGTGGGCGCCAGGATGCCGTGGCCGATGATGTTCACGCCCAGCGGCGCGCCGATGCGGGCCTGCTCCTCGTGGAAGATGGCCTGCCGCGTGAGCGGCCAGGCCTTGCCGCCGTGGGCCTCGGGCCAGCCCAGGCCGGACCAGCCGGCCTGGCACACGTGGTCTTCCCAGGCGCGGCGCCAGGTCAGCTCGTTGGCGTCGGGGGTGCCACCAGGCCAGGCCGCGACGAAGCGCGGATAGTGCGTCTCGAACCAGTCGCGCAACGTGAGGCGGAAGGCTTCGTCTTGCGCCGAGTAACCCACTTGCATGCTTGTCTGCTTTCTCGTTCTTGCGTAGTGATGACTGCGGTCAGTCCGCTTTCGCGCCCGAGTCTTTGATGACCTTGGCCCACTTCACGATGTCCTTGCGCAGGAACGCCGCGAACTCCTCGGGCTTGTTGCCGATGATGTCCAGGCCCAGGCTGCGGAACTTGTCCTTCACCTCGGGCTCCTTGAGCACCTCTTGCAGCTCGTCGTACAGCTTGTTCACGACCGCCGCGGGCGTCTTCGCCGGTGCAACCACGCCCAGCCACGGCATGGCCTCGTAGCCGGGCAGGCCCGACTCGGCGACGGTGGGCGTATCGGGCAGCGACTGCGAGCGCTGCGCCGTGGTCACGGCCAGCAGGCGCACCTTGCCGTCCTTGATGAAGGGGCCCGAAGAAGCGTACGCGTCGAACATCACCTGCAGCTGGCCGCCGATCATGTCGGTGAGCGCGGGCGCGCTGCCCTTGTAGGGGATGTGCTGCATCTTCACGCCGGCCACGCTGTTGAAGAGCTCGGCCTCCAGGTGCGTCGACGTGCCCGCGCCCACCGAGCCGTAGTTGGCCTTGTTGGGGTTGGCCTTGAGCCAGCTCACCAGCTCGCCCACGTTCTTCGCCGGAATGCTCGGATGCACCACCAGCACGTGCACCACCGAAGCCACCTGCGAGACCGGTGCGAAGTCTTTCACCGGGTCGTAGTTGACCTTGCTGTACAGGCTGGGCGCAATGCCCAGCGACGAGGCGGCGAGCAGCAGCGTGTGGCCGTCGGGCGCGGCCTTGGCGACGTACTCCGAGGCGATCATCGTGCCGGCGCCGGGCTTGTTCTCCACCAGCACGGGCTGGCCCAGGCGCTTGTGCAGCCGCTCGGCGAGCAGGCGCGACATGATGTCGGCCGCGCCGCCGGGCGAGAACGGCACGACGAGCGTGACCGGCTTGGTCGGGTAGGTCTGTGCCGCGGCAGTACCGCCCGCGAGCGCTGCGGCGGCCAAGGCCACGCAGGCCAGTGCTTTCTTGAACATGGGATGTCTCCTGTCTCTGTCGATGGTTGTGGTTGTGTCTACGAAGCCAGGACCAGCGCGTCGAGCGCGCGCACGCCCTGGCCCTGTTCCTTCACAAGCAGCGGGTTGACCTCGACCTCGTCTGCCTGTTCCTGCAGCGCCAGCACGGCGCGTGAAAACCCGGCGATGGCGCGGCACGCGGCCTCGACGTCGCCCAGCGGCCGGCCGCGGTAGCCCGTGAGCAGCGGAAAGGCCTTGAGCTCGCCCAGCATGTCGCGCGCCATGGCTTCGTCGACCGGCAGCACGCGGTGGCTCACATCCTTGTACAGCTCGGTGAGCACGCCGCCCAGGCCCACGGTCAGCGTCATGCCGAACACCGGGTCGCGCGTGGCGCCGAGGATGAGTTCGGCCTGCCCTGCTTCCATCTTCTGCAGCAGCGCGCCGTCGATCTGCGCCGTGGGCGCGTAGGCGCGCGCCGAGGCCATCACTTCGTCGAAGGCCTTGCGCACCTCTTGCGCATTGCCCAGGCGCAGGCGCACGCCCCCGGCTTCGGTCTTGTGCGCGATGTCGGCGCTGAGCACCTTGAGCACGACCGGAAAGCCCAGCCGCCCGGCCACGGCCGCGGCTTCGTCGGCGGTGCGCGCCACGGCCTCGTCGACCGGCTGCACGCCGAACTCGGCGAGGTAGCGCTTGGTGGTGTGCTCGTCGGCGCGGCCCGCCAGCGTGGCGCGCGCGGGCGCGGGCTGGCTGCGCACCTGCAGCCACGGGTTGTGCTTGCGCCGCTCCTGCCACAGCAGGAAGGGCGACAGCGTCGACACCGCCACGCCGATGTCCTCGAACACCGGCACGCCGCCCGCGCGCAACTGATCGCGCGTCTTCGCTGCGCCGGTGTCGATGGCGACGATCAGGCGCGGGTGCTTCTCGGCCACGGCGCACAGGTCGTCGGCCATGCGGTCGAGCATGTAGCCCGGCGCGTAGACCACGATGGCGTCGATGGCGTCGGACACCGCCAGCGCTTCCATCGCCGTGCGCACGAAGCCGGGGTCGTTCACCACGTTGCCCGTCACGTCGACCGGGTTGGAGACCATGCCGTAGTCGGGAATGCCGGCGCGCAGCTGGTCTTGCAGCGGCTGCGGCAGCGTGGGCACGTCGAGCCCCTGGCCGATGAACTTGTCGGCCAGGATCGCGCCCAGCGCGCCCGAGATCGTGATGATCGCCACGCGCTTGCCGGCGCTGCGATGCCGGTAGCCCGCCAGGTGCGCGAGCTGCGCCATCTGCGCGAAGTCGTGGCTCTGGATGATGTTGAGCTGGCGAAACGCGGCCTGGTAGATCTGCTGGTCGCCGGCCAGCGCCGAGGTGTGCGAGCGCACGGCCTCGGAGCCCTTCTCGGTCTCGCCGGCCTTGTAGAGGATGAGCAACTTGTCGCGCCGCACGAACTCGGCCGCTGCCTCCATGAAGCGCGGGCCGTCGCGCAGCTCCTCGATGTAGCCGATGCCCACTTCGGTGGCGTCGTCCTGCGCCAGGTACTCCAGGTACTGCGCGAAGTCCACGCAGGCTTCGTTGCCGGTGTTGATGAAGTGGCTGAAATCCACGCCCAGCCGGCGCGCAATGGCGTACACGGCCGCGCAGACGTTGCCGCTTTGCGTGAGCAGGCTCACGCGGCCCGGGCCCTGCTGCATCGGCGCGGTGTTGAACACCGACGCGAAGTTGGTGTGGGCCTGCGTGTTGAGGTTGGCAAAGCCCATCGCGTTCGGGCCCGCGACCACCATGTCGGTGGTGGCCACGAAGGCTTCCAGCTCGGCCTGCAGCGCGGCGCCCGCGTCACCGGCTTCGGCAAAGCCCGCTGCATACACGATGACGGCGCGCACGCCGCGCGCCTGGCAGCGCCTGAGCATCGGCGTGACCTCGGCCGCGGCCAGTGCCAGCACCACCAGGTCGGGCGCGGCGGGCAGCGCTTCGAGATCGGGCCAGCAGCGCAGGCCGAAGACTTCTTCGTACTTCGGGTTGATCGGATAGATCGCGCCCCGGTAGCCGAATGTCGTGAGGTGTGCGAGCGGCATGCCGCCGATGCGCGCAGCATTGCCGCTGGCGCCGACCACGGCGATGGAGGCCGGGTTCAGCAGGGGTTCGAGACGGTGCAAGGTCATCTTGATTCAGGCAGAGGCGGGGTTCTTCTGGATGGCCGAGGCCAGGCCGCGGTCGCGGGCCGTGAGAAAGCCCTCGCTCAGGTGCGAGAGCTGGTGCGTGTCGAAGTGCGCGGCCAGCGCGGTGCGCAGGCCCTGCGCGTCGAGCGTGCGGTTGATCGAGCGCTTGATCAGGCGCAGCCCGAACGGCGGCGCCTTGGCGATCTGCTGCGCCAGCGCCAGCGCGGCGTCGGCCAGTTCGACATCAGGCACGACGCGGTTCACCATGCCGATCGCATGCGCCTCCTGCGCCGACAGCTTGCCGCCGGTGTAGAGCATTTCCTTGGCCTTGCGCGCGCCCATCACCCACGGGTGGATCAGCACCTCGGTGGCCGCCGCGCCCAGCGTGTGGCCCACGGGGTCGCTGAAGAAGGCCGACTCGCCCGCGACCACCAGGTCGCACATGTTGGCGATCATGAAACCGCCCGCCACGCAGGCGCCCTGCACCTGCGCGATGGTGGGCTTGGGAAAGTCCCAGATGCGCATCGAGTAGTCGAAGTAGCGCAGCTCTTCGTAGGCCCAGCGCTCTTCCACGGTGAAGTTCGCACGCTCGGCCTGCGCCTGCTTGAGGTCGTGGCCGGCCGAGAAGTGCGCGCCCTTGCCGCCAAGCACCACGGCGTTCACCGTGTCGTCGCGCGCGGCGTCGTCGAAGGCGGCCATGAGCTCGTCCAGCATCTGCTGGCTCTGGGCGTTGCGCTGGGCGTCGCGGGCCAGCAGGATGCGGCGCACGGCGCCGTGGTGTTCGATTTCGAGGGTGTCGTACGCCATCGTGTGTCTCCGGGTCTGTGTCTGGGTCGGGGGCAGTTTAGACTTCGAAATTCCTGCATCCCAAACACTAATTCCAATTTTTCCCACTATATGGACGAACCCAGAGAGACCGCCGGCGCCCAGAGCCTGCGGCGCGCCCTGCAGCTGCTGCGCCTGCTGGCCGAGCACCACGAGGAAGGCATCAAGCTCACCGAGGTGATCGCCGCCTCGGGGCTGGAGCGCTCCACCGTGCACCGCCTGCTGTCGTGCCTGGCCGAGGAGCAGTTCGCCGAACGCGACCCCGACGGCAAGGCCTACCGCCTGGGCATCGACGCCATGCAGCTGGGCTTCGCCTCGATGCGCCGCGTGCCGCTGGTGGACTCCTGCCGCGCCCTCATGCAAAAGCTCGCGCGCATGTCGGGCGACACCGTGTTCCTCGTGATCCGCCAGGGCGACTACTGCGTGTGCCTGCACCGCGAGGAGGGGCACTTTCCGGTGAAGGTGTTCACCACCGACGTCGGCGGGCGCCGCCTGCTGGGCCTGGGCGCGGGCGGGCTGGCGCTGATGGCCGCGCTCACCGATGCCGAGATCGACCGCATCCTCGAGCGCCACACCGCCGAGTACGCGCAGGCCGGCTTCACCCGCGAGCGCATGAAGCAGGCCGTGAAGCGCACGCGCGCGGCGGGCCATGCGGACATCGTGGACACGCTCACCGAAGGGGTGTCGGGCGTGGGGCGCACGTTTGCGGCGTCGGCCACCACGTTGGCGGCGATCAGCTTCGGCGCGATCACGCCGCGGCTGCCGCCGGCGCGCAAGAAGGAGATGGCGCAGTTGTTGAAGGCGCAGTTGCCTTCGGGTGACACAAGCGCCCGGTAGGCTGCGCCCTGATGAAAAATCCCACCCTCCTGTCAGCATTGAAGTGCACCCTCGTTGCCGTCGCCTGCATGGGTGGCAGTCAGGCCCTGGCCTGGAGCAACACGATCATCGGGGGGACCGATGCCCTGTTCGAGCCGGGCAGCACCACGATCACGCCCGCCAGCCAGGCGAAGCTCCTGCAGTTGGCGGAACAGGCCGATCAACGGGGCCAGATCGAGGTCATGATCGTGGTGGGCCATGCAGAAGCCTCGGAACCCGATCCGGTCGCGCTGAGCGAGCGCCGCGCGACGGCGGCACGCTTCCACATGATCCAGCTCGGGGTTGCGCCCCGGCTGATCTATACGGAAGCCAAAGGGGCCACCCGACCGCTCACGGGAGAGGCTGCGGCACTGCACCGCCGCGCGGAGGTCGAGTACCGCGGCGTCTACGACCGGACCCCGGGTACCCGCGGCTTTCGCCTGCTCGACACCTGGCTGGGCAGCGCTTCGCGCGCCGCGCCGCGAGACACGCAGGCGCAGGACGCATGGGATGCGATGACGCCGCTGCAATTCCTGCCGCTCATCAAGGACGCCGCCTTGCGCGCGCGGTTCCTGCAGAAGTACCAGTTGCTCGCCATCTACCGGCAGGACGACGGCCTGCTCAGGCAACTGCAAGCCCTGGCCTCACCGGACGCGGTGCCCGACGTGCTGTCGCCTGCACTCATGGCCGCGGCCCTCGGTACACCCTATGCGCAGGCCTCGCTGGCTGCGGCACTGCCGCGCGTCGATGTCCGCACGCCCGCGTCGCGCGATTTCGCGCGCGCCTTGTGGTGCGGTGCCCCTTTTGAATGGAGGCCCCTCATCGACCGGGCCACCATGCAGCGCATCCGGATTTCGCAGATGCTCGCCGACCTGCCACCCGCAGCCCAGCAAGAGTGGGTCGTGTGCGCTGCCCGGCGTGGCAGGCCGGAGGTGTCGGCGGAGGACCTGCGGTTCCTGATGTCGCACCGCCTGGGACTCGATGCCCCGGGCAGCCACAGCCGAACGGCGCTGCATGAGGCGGTTCTCTCGTCCGATCCGACCGCGGTGCGGGCGCTGCTGACCGCGGGGGCCAACCCGAACGCAGCGGACGCTGATGGGAAGACACCGCTGCATCTGGTGAGTTCGGCAAGCCTCGGCCCCATGTCCGTCGCGCCCTGGGAAACGAAACGCGCGCTCTGGGACGCGCTGCTTGCCTCGGGCGCAAGCACCTCGATCGCGGACAAGCAGGGCGGGCTCCCCATCCTCGAGCCGAAGTAGCGCACGCAGGCGCGCGAAGGCGCCCCTCAGAGCTCGCCGTTTTCCTCGTGCCCCAGCTCAATCGCCGCCAGCCGCTTGCGCCCGGCCGAGCCGGCGGCCTCGATCACCATCGTGGCGATCAGGTCGCACACGCCCATCACGGCCGCGTGGTTGTCGAGCAGCCCCGGGCCGCGGCAGTCGCATTGCAGCGACCACGTGGCGCCCGCGAAATCGGGCGAGGCGCGGTCGCTGATGTAGACGATCTTCGCGCCGACGCGCTGCGCGCCCGCGAGCAAGGTGTCGAGCTGGCGGGTCTGGCGGCGCGTGCCGAACACGATCACGCAGTCGCGCTCGCCCAGCCCCGCCAGGTGCTCGGCCAGCGTCTCGCCGGGGCCCGGAATCGCCGTGACGCGCGGCACCACCTGGATGATCTGCCAGCGCAGGTACAGCGCGAACGCGTGGCTGCTGCGCGTGCCGAAGATCAGCACCTGCCCCGCGCCGATGATCGCCTTCACGATCTCGGCCATCTGCTTGTCGCTCAGGCGCTCGAAGGTGCTGGCTAGGTTGGCTTGCGATTGCTGGAAGTGCGTGGCCACGAGGTGGCCGCGCTTGGAGGCTTCGGTGGCGTTCTGGAACAGCGGCGAGCCCGTCTGCTTTTCTTCGCGCACCTGGCGCCGCGCCTCTTCGTAGTTCTCGTAGCCGATGCGCCGGATGAAGCGGCTCACCGTGGAGGGCGACACGCCCGCCAGCTCCGCCAGTTCGTTGCCCGCATAGCTGGCCAGCTCGCCGGGAAACTCCAGGACGAAATCGGCAAGCTGCCGCTCGGTCGCGGACAACTGGTCGAGCTGGCTGCGAACGCGGCGGACGAAGGAATCGGCGGACATGGGTGGGTGGTGGGAAGCGGCGCACGATGATGCCATGCCGCCTGCGCGGCCTCGGGCAAGCGCGGGCATTGGACTAAAGTCCCATGACGCCCCCCACGCCACGCGTTACCTTGGGATCGCCACCTTCGGCGATCCCACCTCCTCCCCCTTCACACACCGATGAGCGCCACCCCACCCACGACGCCCGCCGACCCCGTCTTTGCCGCGCGCATGGCTGCCTTGCGACGCAACTTTCCGTTCTCGCTGCTCGGCGTGATGCTCACGGCGGGGCTGGTGGTGGCGGCGCTGTGGGGCGCGGTTGCGCACGAGCAGCTGCTGGCCTGGGTCGGCGCCAATGCGGTGCTCACGGCGGCGCGCGCTTGGCAGGTGGCGCGCTACCGGCATGCCGAGCACGACCCGGGCGCGCTGCGGCGCTGGCGGCGCGGCGCGATGGGGGGTGCGGTGCTCGGCGGCTTGCTGTGGGGGCTGCCGCTGGCGGGGTGGATGCTGCAGGTGTCGCTGCCGCAGCAGATGTTCATCGTGGTGGCGATGCTCACCATGGGCACGGGCGCGATCTACGCCTACTGCATCGACCTGGGGCTGCTCTACGGTTTCCAGGTGACGTACTTCGCGCCCGCAATCCTCGCGATGGCCACGCTCGACGACGTGCTGCTGCGCGTGATGTCGGCGGCCGGCGGGCTCTACCTGTTCGTCACGCTGGCCTTCGCGCAGCGCATGTACCGCACGCAGGTCGATTCGCTCGAGCTGCGTTTTGAAAACCTCTACCTGCTGCGCCAGCTGCGCCTGGAGAAAGACGCGGCCGAGCGCAGCGACCTCGCCAAGTCGCGCTTCCTTGCCGCGGCCAGCCATGACCTGCGCCAGCCGGTGCATGCGCTGAGCCTGTTCGTGGGCGTGCTGCGCGGGCAGGCACTGCCGGCGGCGAGCCGGCACGTGGTCGACAGCATCGGCCGCGCCGCCGCGGCGATGGGGCTGCTGTTCGAAGGCCTGCTCAACATCTCGCGGCTCGACGCGGGCGTGGTGCGCGTGAAAGCGCGGCCGTTTGCGCTGGCGCGCCTGCTCGACCAGATCCAGCTGGAGTTCGCGCCGCAGGCGGCGGGCAAGGCACTGTCGCTGCGCTTGCGCGCGGGCGATGCCGTGGTGCACTCCGACCCCGCGCTGCTCGACCGCGTGCTGCGCAACCTGGTGGAGAACGCGATCCGCTACACGGCGCGCGGCGGCGTGCTCATCGGCTGCCGCCGCGCGGGTGCCGACGCGCTGCGCATCGAGGTGTGGGACACCGGTCCCGGCATTCCGCCCACCGAGCAGGAGCAGGTGTTCTGGGAGTTCCATCAACTCGGCAACCCCGAGCGCGACCGCACCAAGGGGCTGGGACTGGGCCTGGCCATCGTGCGCCGCACGGCCGCGCTGCTGGGCCATCCGCTGGCGCTGCGTTCGCGCGTCGGCCGGGGCACGGTGTTCTCGGTGACGGTGCCGCTGGCGCACCAGGCGCTGCCCGCGCCCGAGGCACCGCCCGCGCCGCTGCCGGCCGACACCGGCCGCCTCGTGCTCGTGGCCGAGGACGACGGCGAAAGCCGCCTGGGCCTGCAGCTGCTGCTCGAAAGCTGGGGCCTGCGGGTGATCGCGGCCGAAGGCGGCGACGAGCTGCTGGCGCTGGCCGCGCGCCAGCCCGGCAAGCCGGCGCTCATCGTCAGCGACTACCGCCTGCGCGCGGGCGAGACCGGCATCGACGTGGTCGACCGCCTGCACGAGGAATACAACGACGATGGCATTCCCGCGCTGATCGTGAGCGGCGACACCGATCCGCGCCGCCTGAGCGACGTGGCGGCACGCGGCTGGCAGATGCTGCACAAGCCGGTGGACCCGGCGCAGCTGCAGGCGACGGTGTCGCAGCTGATCGCGCCCTAGAAGCCGCGCACGGCCAGGCGATTCCCCCGCATCGGCTGCTGCTGCGTCGAGCAGTGCACGGCGCCGCCGCCCAGCGAGATCGCATCGATGGGCAGCAGCTCGACGCGGCGGCCCGGGAACGCACGCGCGAACACCTCGCGCGCCTGCGCATCGCGCGGCACACCGAAGGCGGTCGAGATCACCGCGCCGTTGACGAGGATGTAGTTCGAATAGAGGTCGCAGAAGCGCGCGCTGCCGTAGTTGTGCACGTCGCGCGGCACGGGCAGCTCCAGGATCTCGAAGCGACGGCCGCACGCGTCGGTCGCCAGTTCGAGCGCGCGGCGGTTCTCCTGCATCGCGCGAAAGTAGTCGCCCTGGTCGGGGTCGGCCGCATTGAAAAGAATGCGGGCCGGCGCAATGAACGACGCAATGCCGTCGATGTGGCCGTCGGTCTCCACCTCGGCCGCATGGCCCGGCAGCCAGACGATTTTCTGCACGCCCAGCATGCGCCGCAGCTCGGCCTCGATCTCCGTTTTGCGCAGGCCCGGGTTGCGGTTCGGGTGCAGCAGGCAGCTCTCGGTGGTGAGCAGCGTGCCCTGCCCGTCCACGTAGAAGGCGCCACCTTCGAGCACCATGTCCGAACGCACCAGCGGCACGCCGGCCAGCGCGGCGATGTCCGCGGCGGCGCGCTGGCAGCCGTCATGCGGGTGGTACTTCTCGCCCCATGCGTTGAAGCGGAAGCCCACCGCGGTCTGGCTCGCCTGGTGCTGGTCGACGAGGAAGATCGGGCCGCAGTCGCGCAGCCAGTTGTCTTCGGCCGCGATGGGCACCACGCGCACCTGCGGGCCGCAGACCGCGCGGGCCGCGTCGGCCAGCGGTGCATGCGCGGCCACGATGCAGCGCTGGTAGCGCGCGATGGTGCGCGCCAGAAGGCCGAACGCGCGGCAGACCGCGTCGTAGTGCGCGCCCCACAAGGTTTCGCGGTGGTCGAGCACCGGCCAGCCCAGCCAGGTGGCGGCCATCGGCTCCCATTCGGCGGGCATGCGCAGGCCGGCGCGGCGAGCGTCGAAATCGTTGGAAATCAAAGGGTCCTTCAGAAGAAATTGCAGGGATGCTCACTCTGACTTGAATTCCTTCGATGAAAAATCGACATTTCTTGGCTTAATTCATCGACCCAATTCATATGTCCAACACCCGGTTGCCCTCTTTCAAGTTCCTCATCGGCTTCGAGGCGGCGGCGCGCCTGGGCAATTACTCGCGCGCGGCGGAAGAGCTGTTCGTCTCGCAGTCCGCCGTGAGCCACCAGATCTCGCAGCTGGAGCAGCAGGTCGGCCAGCCGCTGTTCCGGCGCAAGGGGCGCGGCGTGGAGCTGACGGTGGCAGGCAGCCTGCTGCTGGACAGCGTGGGCAAGTCGCTCGAGCACATCCGCAACGGGCTGGCCCGCATCGAGACCTACATGGACGACCGGCTCGTCACGCTGGTGTGTCCCGCGCCCGTGGCCACCGGCTGGCTGCAGCCGCGTGTCGACCGGCTGCTGCAGGCGCACCCCGACCTGTGCCCGATCATCTCGGTCGACGAGAGCGCGCGCTTCATCGACGAGCTCGACGTGGACATCGCCATCACCCGCGCGCCGCTGCGGCAAGAGGGCGTCTTCGAAGTGCCGCTGCTCACCGACGAACTCGTGGCCGTCGGCCCGCCCGCTCAGAACGAAGACGCCAACCTCGGCCTGCTGTGCCTCGAAGAAGACCTCACGAGCGACCGCATCGGCCCCTTCATCCGCGCGCATTTCGGCGGCCTGCGCAAGGCCGCGATCTACGACGACCCGCGCCTGGTGCTCGACGCGGCGCTGCGCGGCCGGGGCATCGCGCTGGTGTCGCGCCTGCTGGCCGACGACGCCTTGCGCAGCGGGCAAGTGCGGCGGTTGCCGGACAGCCCGAGCCTGCCGCTGGGCACCCTCTGGATCGCGTGCGCCGAAGGCCCCTCACGCCTGCCGCTGGTGCGGGAGGTGTTCGACAGCCTGCGGCGGTTTGCGCAGGAAGACGCTGGCGATATGAGACAAATCGATCAATCACTTTAAAAGACATCAATTGTGTAGATAGATAGGCGTCGACAGAATCCGGGGCTTCCTAGAACTTAGTAATAACCCTGATTCCAATGACAACGCGACGCACTCTCCTGGGCCTGGGCGGCCTGGGCCTTTTCGGTGGACTCGTGACCGCTTGCGGCGGCGGCGGTGGTGGTGGGGGCAGCGGCATGCTGCCGCCCTTCCCCGTGCCCATGCCGACCCCTTCGCCTGCACCGGCCCCGGCGCCCGCGTCCGGCTGGCGCATGCCCGACGAAGGCGACGCCCACCGCGCCGTGTGGATGGCCTTCGCCGCGCGCGAATCCATCTGGACGGCCGAGATGCGCCAGCCGGTGTTCCAGGCGCTGGCGCGCATCGCCAATGCCATCAGCGTCTACGAACCGGTCAAGATGCTGGTGAACCCCGCGGATGCTTCCACGGCCCGCCAACTGTGCGGCTCCAACGTGCACCTGATCGAACACGCCATCGACGACCTCTGGATGCGCGACACCGGCTGCGTCTTCGTGCGCAACGCCCGTGGCGAGCGCGCCGCCGTGAGCTTCAACTTCAACGGCTGGGGCAACCAGCAGGCCCATGCACGCGACGCCACGGTGGCCGCGCGTATGGCCGAACTCACGGGCGTGCCGCTGCTGCGCAGCAGCCTCGTGATGGAAGGCGGCGGCATCGAGGTCGATGGCCAGGGCACGGCGATCATCACGGAGAGCTGCGTGCTCAACAAGAACCGCAACCCGGGCGTCAGCAAGGCCGACGTGGAGGCCGAACTCAAGCGCATGCTGGGGCTGGACAAGATCATCTGGCTGCCGGGCATCGCGGGCCGCGACATCACCGATGGCCACACCGACTTCTATGCGCGCTTTCTCAAGCCCGGCGTGGTCGTGGCGGCGCTGGACACCGACCCGAAATCGTACGACCACGCCGTGACACACCGCCACCTGGAGCTGCTGACCGGCGCCACCGACGCGCGCGGGCGCCCCCTGCAGATCGTCACGCTGAAGACGCCCAGCCAGGTGCGCCCCACCTTTGCGCGCAAGGAGTTCGCGGCCGGCTACGTCAACTTCTTCCTCACCGACAAGGCGGTGTTCCTGCCCGAGTTCGGCGACGCCGTGGCCGACAGCGCGGCCCGCGCGGCGCTGGCCGCGCACCTGCCCAGCCACCAGATCGTGCAGCTGGACATCGACGCCATCGCCGCGGGCGGCGGCGGCATCCACTGCACGACGCAACAGGAACCGGCGTGATGCCGCGCCCCCGCCCCTGATTCCGGAGACCGACATGCACCTTCCCCTGACCCGCCGCCGCCTGCTGCACGGCATGGGCCTGGCGCCCCTGGCCTCGTTGGGCCTGGTCGCCACGGCCACCGCCGCGGCGCCCGACACCTGGCACATGCCCGACGAGGGCGACGCGCACCGCGCGACCTGGATGTCCTTCGGCCCCAGCGAACGCGTCTGGGGACGGCGCCTGCTGAAGCCGGCGCGCGAGCACCTGGCGCAGATCGCCCGCACCATCGCCGCCTTCGAGCCCGTGCACCTGCTGGTGCGCGAGCAGGAGCACGACCTGGCCGCGCGCCTGTGCGGCAACCGCGTGACGCTCGAGGTGCAGCCGGTGGACGACCTCTGGATGCGCGACACCGGCCCCGTGTTCGTGCGCAACGGCGCGGGCGAATGGGCCGGCGTCGATTTCAACTTCAACGGCTGGGGCAACAAGCAGTCGCATGCGCGCGACGCCGAGGTGGCCGAGTACGTGACCGACGCCGCCGAGGTGCAGCGCCTGCGCACGCGGCTCGTGCTCGAAGGCGGTGGCATCGAGGTCGACGGCGCGGGCACGGCGATCATCACCGAGAGCTGCGTGCTCAATGCCAACCGCAACCCCGGCCTGCGCAAGGAGGCCTGCGAAGCCGAGCTCAAGCGCCTGCTGGGCCTGCGCAAGATCATCTGGCTGCCCGGCATCGCGGGCCGCGACATCACCGACGGCCACACCGATTTCTATGCGCGCTTTGCCGCGCCGGGCGTGGTGGTCGCGGGCCTGGACGACGACCCCGACTCCTACGACCACGCCGTGACCCGGCGCCACCTGGAGATCCTGCGCCAGGCCACCGATGCACGCGGCCAGCGCCTGCGCGTGGAGGTGCTGCGCGGCCCGGAGACCGTGCGCAGCACCTACGAGTCGGACGAGTTCGCGGCGGGCTACATCAACTTCTATGTCTGCAACGGCGCCGTCATTGCACCGCAGTTCGGCGATGCGCGCGCCGACGGCAACGCCCGCGCGCTGCTGCGCGAACTGTTCCCCAAGCGCGAGATCGTGCAGCTCGACATCGACGCCATTGCCGCGGGCGGCGGCGGCATCCACTGCACGACGCAGCAGCAGCCGCGCTGATGCGTTGCGGCGCTAGCGCGGGCGCCCGAGCATCCCCGCGCGCCGCGCCGCGATCACGGCCTGCGTGCGGCTGGTCACGCCGAGCGCGCCGAAGATCGCCGAGATGTGCGCCTTGATCGTCTTCTCGCTGGTGGCCAGGCGCAGCGCGATCTCGGCGTTGCGCAGCCCTTCGCACAAGAGCTGCAGCACCTCGGCCTGCCGCGCCGTGAGCGTGCTCAGCACGTCGGTGGGCGTCGACAGCACGGGCAGCGACGCACCGCCCGCCGGCGAGGCCTGCACCACGTTCTGCTCGCCCGCCATGACGCGGCGCAGCGCGTCCATGAGCTGCTGGCTGTCGGCCGACTTGTGCACGAAGCCCTGCGCGCCGGCGTCCAGCGCGGTGTCGATGTCCTGCGGGTCTTCGGAGGCCGACAGCACCAGGATGCGCAGGCCGCCGCGCCGCCGGTGCAGCTCGGCCAGCAGCGCCGCGCCGCCGAGGTCGGGCAGGTAGTAGTCGGTCATCACCGCGTCGAGCCGGGGCAAGGTGGCGAGCGCCTCGAGCGCTTCGGCGCCGTTGCGGGCCGTGGCGACGGTCATCGTCGGCTCGGCTTCGCGCAGCGCGAGGAACAGGCCTTCGCGAAACATCGCGTGGTCGTCGATCAACAGGATGGTGGCGGGCATCCTTCGATTCTGGCGGCAACCGACGTCGAACCCCACGGTTCCCCGTGGGTGCCGGAGAAAACCCGCCGGGTATCGCCCTCAGCGGTCGGCAGGCGGACGGCGCGCCGCCGCCGTGCGCGAGCCCGGCCGGGGCGACATGCGCGATGCCGCGCGACGGTGGCGCAGCACGCGCGACCCTCGGCGCCCTTGCAGTGCCGACGGCGGTGTCTGCCGGTGGGCCTCGAAGCGCGCTTCCTTCTGCTTCAGGTAGTGCATGAGCACGTGCGACACCATGTTGAGCCCGATGGTGCCGAACGCCGCCGGAAAGATGTACAGCGCGATCGACAGCTCCGACGAGAAGACGAGGTCGTCCGCCAGCGAGGGCGTGGCCTGCGCCAGCCGCGCCAGTGCGCGCAGCAGGAAGATGTCCGCGCCCGCCAGCACGATCAGCAGCAGGCCGAAGGCCAGCACGGTGGTCTTGGAGAACTCGCGCCGCACGAACAGCGTGACGAAGATCGCGGCGGGCAGCACCAGCGAGCACAGCACCAGCGCCCAGAAGCGGACCTCGGTGAATATCGTCGCGTCTGAAAGCAGGTGCATGGGCAGAGCGTTGAAGGGCGGGCGCAGGGTCGGGCGCTCCGAAGGCGCATTGGGCCACGGGCGGCGCGTTGCAATTTGTCCGCTGGGTGAAGCATCGGTAAAGCCCCCAAGGTGCGCCCACGGCAGGGGAAACCCGTGGGGCCCGACCCCGGGGACGCTGGCCACAATGCCGGTGCGCGCATCGGCGCAGGGCGCCCCAACATCCAACGACAAGAAGGACCAGAAGCCATGGCGGAATTCGACTACGTGATCGTGGGCGGCGGCTCGGGCGGCGCCACGCTGGCCTCGCGCCTGAGCGAGGACCCGTCGGTGACGGTCTGCCTCATCGAGGCCGGCGGCGACGGACGCGGCATCCTCGTGCGGGCGCCGGCCGCCGTGGTGGCGATGCTGCCGGGCCGTCCGCGCATCAACAACTACGCCTACCAGACCGTGCCGCAGCCTGCCCTGAACGGGCGGCGTGGCTACCAGCCGCGCGGGCGCTGCCTGGGCGGCTCCAGCGCGATCAACGCCATGCTCTACGTGCGCGGCCACCGCGAGGACTACGACGACTGGGCACGTTCAGGCTGCGCCGGCTGGAGCTTCGACGAGGTGCTGCCGCACTTCCTGCGCGCCGAGGGCAACCAGCGCGGCGCCAGCGCGCTGCACGGCGCCGACGGCCCATTGCAGGTGTCGGAGCAGCAAAGCCCGCGCGCCATCAGCGAAGCCTTCGTGCACGCCGCCGCCGAATGCGGCATTGCGCGCAACGACGACTTCAACGGCCCCGAGCAGGAAGGCGCGGGGCTCTACCAGGTGACGCAATTCCACGGCGGCGCGAAGAACGGCGAGCGCTGCTCGGCCGCCGCGGCCTACCTGCACCCGGTGATGGACCAGCGCCCCAACCTCTCGGTGCTGACCGGCACGCAGGCCCTGCGCGTGGTGCTCGAAGACCGGCGCGCGGTGGGCGTCGAGGTGCGGCGCGGCGGCAACGTCGAGACCATTCGCGCGCGCCGCGAAGTCGCGCTGTGCGGCGGCGCCTTCAACTCGCCGCAGCTGCTCATGCTCTCGGGCATCGGCGACCCCGACGAACTCGCGCGCCACGGCATCGCCGTGCGGCACGCGCTGCGCGGCGTGGGGCAGAACCTGCAGGACCACTGCGACTTCATCGTCGCCTACAAGTCCAAGCAGACCGACATGTTCGGCATCGGTCCGGTCGGCGGGCTGCACCTGCTGAAGGCCATCAACCAGTGGCGCCGCGACGGCACGGGCCTGGTCGCCACGCCCTTTGCAGAAGGCGGCGCCTTCATCAAGTCGTCGCCCGAATTGCGCCGGCCCGACCTGCAACTGCACTTCGTGATCGCGATCACCGACGACCATGCGCGCAAGCTGCACGCGGGCTTCGGCTTCTCGTGCCATGTGTGCGTGCTGCGCCCCAAGGGCCGGGGCGACGTGCGGCTGAACGACGCCAGCCCCGACTCGGCGCCGCGCATCGACCCGCGCTTCCTGGCCGACCCGGAAGACATGGCGCTGCTGCTGCAGGGCGTGAAGAAGACGCGCGAAATCATGCGCGCGCCCGCGCTCGAAAAATACCGCCACCGCGAGGTCTACACCGCCGACGCCCACACCGATGCGCAGCTCGAAGCGCACATCCGCGCGCGCGCCGACACCATCTACCACCCGGTGGGCACCTGCAAGATGGGCGTGGATGCGATGGCGGTGGTCGATCCGCAGTTGCGCGTGCACGGCATCGCGGGCCTGCGCGTGGTCGATGCCTCGGTGATGCCGACGCTGATCGGCGGCAACACCAACGCGCCGACGATCATGATCGCGGAGCGCGCGGCCGGCTGGATGCGCGAGCCGGCCTCCTTCGCGGCATCCGCTACGGCAGTGCCGTCGATGAGCCTCGCACCATGAGTTCGCCCGGCAGCAGCAGCTGACGCGGCGCCGCGTCGAGCCCGCGCAGGCGCTCGATGAGGCAGGTGGCGGCGGCGCGGCCGATCTCGTCGGTCGGCTGCGCCACGGTGCTCAGGCCCGGCCCGATGAGCGAGGCCCATTCGGGATCGTCGAAGCCCACGAAGCCCAGGTCGGCGCCGAAGCGCCAGTCCAGCCGCGCCATGGCCTGCGCCACGCGCAGCGTGACCACGGCATTGCCCGCGACCACTGCTGCGCGGCGGCCGCGCTTGGCGCGCTGGCGCAGCGCGCGCAAGGCGTCGTCGAGCGCGTCGTTCTCGCCCTCGACCGATTCGAAGACCTCGCCCGCCACGCGCGGCTCGTGCGCGGCCACGCAGGCCCCGAAGGCGGCCGTGCGCTCGCGCCGCGAGCTCACGCCCTTCTGCGGCTCGGTGACGTACAGCAGCTCGCGGTAGCCGCCCTCGACCAGGTGGCCACAGGTGTCGCGCATGGCGGCGTGGTTGTCGAGCGAGACGAAATCGGTGTGCATGCCCGTGTGCCGGCGGTCGACCAGCACCGCGGGTTTGCCGTGCAGCGTGACCGCATCGACCACGTTGCTGCCGCGTCCCAGCGTGTTGAGGATGAAGCCGTCGACCTGGTAGCCCGCCAGCGCATTGATGGCCTCGCGCTCGCGTTCGCTCTCGTTGCCGAGGTTGAACAGCATCACGAGGTAGCCGGCGTCCTGGCAGGCCTTCTCGGCGCCGCGCAGCACGGCCACCGAGTACGGGTTGGTGATGTCGGCCACGATCAGGCCGATGAGCCGCGAGCGGCCGTGGCTCAGCGCCTGCGCCATCGGGCTCGGCGAGTACGCCAGCTTGGCGATGGCGGCTTCGACGCGCGCGGCGATGTCGGGGCTCAGCAGGCGCTCGCGGTGGTTCAGGAAGCGCGAGACGGTGGCCTTGGAGACGCCCGCGGCTTCGGCGACGTCGGCGATGGTGGCGCGGCCTGTGGGCTTCATGTCAGGCGGTGGCGGTGTCGTAGGGGGCCGTGGGCTTCTGGCCGGCCAGCACCTGCAGCAGGTTGGTCGTGGCCAGCTCGGCCATCGCGTGGCGCGTCTCGTGCGTGGCCGAGCCGATGTGCGGCAGCGGCGTGACGCGCGGGTGCGTGCGCAGCGGCGAGTCGGCCGGCAGCGGCTCCTTCGCGAACACGTCGAGGCCGGCGGCGCGCAAGGTGCCGTGGTCGAGCGCGTCGAGCAGCGCGGCTTCGTTCACGGTAGCGCCACGGCCGCCGTTGATGAACGACGCGCCCGGCTTCATGCGCGCGAAGAAGGCGGCGTCGATCATGCCGCGCGTGGCGTCGGTCAGCGGCAGCATCGCGAGCACGATGTCGGCGCGCGCGAGCAGCTGGTCCAGCGGCGTGTGCGTGGCGCGGCCCTGCAGCTCGGGCGCCTGCGCGGCCAGGTCGACCGGGCGGCGCGCGTGGTACAGCACCGGCATGCCGAAGCCCAGCGCGGCGCGGCGCGCCACGGCCTGGCCGATGCGGCCGAACCCGAGGATGCCCAGCGTCTTGCCGTGCACGTCGGTGCCGAAGAACTCCTCGCCGATGTTCTTGGTCCAGCGGCCTTCGCGCACCATCGTCGACAGCTCGACCACGCGCCGCTGCGTGGCCATGAGGATCGCGAACACCGTGTCGGCCACCGTCTCGGTGAGCACGTCGGGCGTGTGGCACAGCACGATGCGGCGCTTGTTCAGTTCGGCCAGTGGGTAGTTGTCGACGCCGACCGACACGCTCGAAATCACTTCGAGCTGCGGCGCTGCATCCAGCAGCGCAGCGTCGACGTTGTAGCTCGAACCGATCAGCCCGTGCGCAGTGGCAAGCGCAGCGGCAAAGGCCTCTGGCGCCTTGCGCGGATCGGCCACGGTGACGTGGTGCACCGCCTGCAGCCGCGCCAGCTGGTCTTCGGGCAGGGCCCGGAACACCAGCACATTCTTCTTGGTCATCACAGTCCCGCTTCTTCGAGTTGCGCCCGCGTCGGCAGGCCTTCGGTGTCGCCGAGCACCTGCACGGCGCGCGCGCCGATCCAGGCGCCGCGGCGCACCGCGTCGGGCACGCTGCGGCCTTCGAGCAGTGCGCTCACCACGCCGGCCGCAAAGCCGTCGCCCGCGCCCACGGTGTCGATCACTTCCTTCACCGGGAAGCCGTCGACATGGCCGGTGCCGGCCACGTCGCTGTCGTAGTAGGCGCCGGCCGCGCCGAGCTTGACGACGACCAGCTTCGCGCCGCGCTCGCGGTAGAACTTCGCCACGTCTTCGGGCTTGTCGTGGCCGGTGAGCAGCAGGCCCTCTTCGATGCCGGGCAGCACCCAGTCGGCGCGCGAGGCGAGCTCGTTCACCCAGTGGCGCATCGTTTCGGTGGACGACCACAGCGTGGGCCGCAGGTTGGTGTCGAACGAGATGGTGCGGCCGGCCGCGCGCATCACGTCCATCGACTTGAGCGCAGCCTGCAGGCTGGTCTCGGAGATGGCCGCGAACACGCCGGTGGCGTGCAGGTGGCGCGCCGAGCGCAGCCAGGCTTCGTCGACGTCGGCCGGGCCCATGTGGCTGGCGGCCGAGCCCTTGCGGTGGTATTCGATCGGCGGGTCGCTGCCGTCGGTGACGCGGCCCTTGAACTGGAAGCCGGTGCGCTGCGTCGCGTCGGTGATCACGTGCGAGCAGTCGATGCCCTCGGCGCGCATCGCGGCCAGCAGCGCGCGGCCCATGGAGTCGGTGCCCAGGCGGCTGGCCCAGCCGACCTTCAGGCCCAGGCGCGACAGGCCGATGGCCACGTTGGTCTCGGCGCCGGCGGTGCGCTTGTGGAACGACTGGGCGTCTTCCAGCGGGCCGGGCCGGTCAGCCACGAGCAGCAGCATGGCTTCGCCGAACAGCGCGACGTCGAAGGCGGTGGGTTGCGTCATGTGTGTGTTCCTACGCCCGTGCGGCGCGGATGAAGTCGATCTGCGTGCGGGTGACGGCCAGCAGGTCGTCGCCCACCAGAGGGTATTCGATGGCGTGCGGCACGTCGGCCGGCAGTGCGCGCAGCACCGCGCGCCACGGCGCGACGGAATCGCCCAGCGGCACCGCCACCCACTTGTGCGGCAGGCGCTGCGCGCCCTTGCAATGCACGTAGCGCACGCGATGGCCGAGCGCCTGCGCGGCCTGCAGCGGGCACTCGCCGAGCCAGTGCCAGTTGCCCATGTCGAAGGTCATTCCGAGCGGCACGCCGGCGCGGTCGGCCACGTCGAAGAAGGTCTGCAGCGCGGCCAGCGTGCCGGCGCGCACCGTCTGGTCGTTCTCGATGAGCAGCTCGACGCGCGTTTCGGCCAGCGCGACCTTCAGGCCCCAGAGCGAGCCGTGCGACGAGGGCTGGAAGTCGCCGATGGCCATCTTGAGCCGCTTCGCGCCCACGCGCGTGGCGGCGGCGATGCCGCGTTGCAGCGCGGCGCTGTCGAGCCAGCCGCCTTCGGCCCACAGGCCCTCGGGGCTGGAGTAGACCGATGCGAGGCCATGCAACGCGGGCAGTTCGGCCTCGGCGTCGCGCAGCATCTCGCCGCGCACTTCCACCGAGTCGGCACCGGCCGCGCGCGAAAGTTGCGAGCACCAGAGCTGGCCGTGCCGCCCCACCTCGGCCGCACCGAAGGACGACAGAGAAATCAGGACTTCGAAGGCCATCAGTGGGCTTGGTGCGAGCTGAGAATTTGCCCGAGGAACTGGCGCGTGCGCTCGTCCTTGGGGTTGCCGAAGAACTCCTGCGGCGGTGCCTGCTCGACGATCTTGCCGTCGGCCATGAAGATCACGCGGTCGGCCACGCTGCGGGCAAAGCCCATTTCGTGCGTCACGCACAACATGGTCATGCCGTCTTCGGCCAGGCCGATCATGGTGTCGAGCACTTCCTTGACCATCTCAGGGTCGAGCGCCGAGGTGGGCTCGTCGAACAGCATGATCTTGGGCGACATGCACAGCGCGCGCGCAATCGCCACGCGCTGCTGCTGGCCGCCCGAGAGCTGGCTCGGGTACTTCTTCGCCTGCTCGGGAATGCGCACGCGCGTGAGGTACTTCATGGCCACCTCTTCCGCCTGGGCCTTGGTCATGCCGCGCGAGCGCATCGGCGCGAGGGTGCAGTTCTCCAGGATGGTGAGGTGCGGGAACAGGTTGAACTGCTGGAACACCATGCCGACTTCGGCGCGCACCGCGTCCACGTTCTTGCCGCCCGCGGTCAGGTCGATGCCGTCGACCACGATGCGGCCTTTTTGCACCGTCTCGAGCCGGTTGATGCAGCGGATGAGCGTCGACTTGCCCGAGCCCGAGGGCCCGCAGATCACGATGCGCTCGCCCTGGCGCACCGACAGGTCGATGCCGGTCAACACCTGGAATTCACCGTACCACTTGTTGACCGCTTCCATGCGGATGATCGATTCCGTCGTCATGCCAGGATTCCTTCTTCTTCAGCCGCGGGGGCTCACTGCATCTTGGGCAGGTCAGCCTGCAGCCACTTTTGATAGAGCTTGTTCAGCTCGCCGTTGGCGGTGTTCTTCTGCACGAATTCATTCACCGCCTTGGTGAGTTCTTCCTGGCCCGGACGCATCGCGATGCCCATCGATTGCTGCACCAGCGTGAACTTGTTTTCGAAGGTGTTGGCCGGCACGCGCTTGGCGATCTGCGCCGCCACGGTGACCGAGCAGCCAATGGCATCGACCTGGCCCGAGATCAGCGCCTGCATGGCCGAGGCGTCGTCGTCGAAGCGGCGGATTTCCGTGCCTTCGGGCGCGGCCTTGGTCACGGCCACGTCTTGCGTCGAGGCGCGGGCCACGCCCACGCGCAGGCCCTTCAGGTCGCCTGCGGCCTTGATGGAGGTCTTGGTCGCGCCGTACAGCACGATGGTCGCGGCCGCGTAGGGCTGCGAGAACTGCACCTGCTTGGCGCGCTCGGGCGTCACGGCCAGCGAAGCCACCAGCAGGTCGACCTTGTTGGTCAACAGGAACGGAATGCGGTTCGGGCCGGTCACCGGCACGATGTTGGCCTTGACGCCCCAGTCTTTCGCCAGCAGCTTGGCCACGTCGGCGTCGTAGCCGTCGGGCTGGTTCTTCGCGTCGGTGGTGCCGTAGGGCGGGAAGTCGACTAGCATGCCGATGGTGATCTCGCCCTTCTTCTTGATGTCGGCCATGCTTTGCGCCGAAGCGAAGGGAGCGAACACGGTCAGCGCGGCGCCGAGGCCCAGGGCTGCGATGGCAGCGCGGCGGGTGGTGGTAACGGTCATTGGATGTGTCTCCTGAATAAAGAAAGGAAGCGACGAGAAAGGAAAAGCGAAAAGGGTCAACGTGCGAGCGCCTGAGCGCGCTTGCGCTCCATGCGGGCTGCCAGCAGCGACAGCGGCCAGCAGATCACGAAGTAGATGGCGGCCACCACCGAGAACACGACGAGCGGCTCGAAGGTGGCGTTGTTGACGATCTGACCGGCGCGCGTGACCTCGACGAAACCGATGATGGCCGCGAGCGACGTGCCCTTGATGATCTGCACCAGGTAGCCCACCGTGGGCGCCAGCGCGATCTTGAAGGCCTGCGGCAGCACCACGTCGCGCATGCGCGCCACGTAGTGCAGGTTCAGCGCCTGCGCCGCCTCCCACTGGCCGCGCGGAATGGCCTGGATGCAGCCGCGCCAGATTTCGCCCAGGAAGGCCGCGCTGTTCAGGACCAGCGCCACGCCCGCGGCGACCCACGGGTTGATGTCCAGCCCCAGCACCGGCGCGCCGAAGAACACCAGGAACAGCTGCAGCAGCAGCGGCGTGCCCTGGAAGATCTGGATGAAGGTGGTCGACGCGGCGCGCGCCCACGTCGATTCCGACGTGCGCATCAGCGCGATGAGCAGCCCCAGGATGGCGCCGCCCACGAAGGCGATGGCCGACAGCGCCAGCGTCCACTGGGCCGCTTCGAGGATGAAAAGGAATTCGGGAAAACCGAAGGTGCGCATGGTGTGTGCTCCGTCCGTCGTGGTCAGTTACCGGCGGTCCGGGTAGTTGAGCGTGCGCTTGTAGATCAGCTTGAACATGGCCGAAAAAGCCAGTGCCAGCGCGAGGTAGATGGCCGCGACCACGATGTAGATCTCGAAGCTGCGGAAGGTCTGCGACTGCAGGTTGGCGGCCACCGAGGTCAGGTCGTCGGCGGAGATGACCGAGACCACGGCCGAGCTCAGCATCAGCAAAATGAACTGGCTCGTGAGCGCCGGGTAGATCGCCTTCAGCGCGGGCTTGATGATCACGAAGCGGAAGATTTCCCAGGGCTTGAGGTTGAGCGCGCGGCCCGCCTCGATCTGGCCCTTGGGGATCGACTCGATGCCCGCGCGGATGATCTCCGTGGCGTAGGCGCCCAGGTTCACCACCATCGCCACCAGCGCGGCCGTCTGCGGCGACCAGCGCAGGCCGATGGCCGGCAGCGCGAAGAAGAAGAAAAACAGCTGCACGAGGAACGGCGTGTTGCGGATCACCTCGATGTAGGCATTGACGATGAAGCGCAGCCAGCCCGGCCCCGAGGTCTTGCCCCAGGCACAGAAGATGGCCACCACCAGCCCCAGCAAGGTGGCGGTGAGCGAGAGCTGCACCGTGATCCACGTGCCCTTGAGCAGCAGCGGCCAGGCGGCAAAGACGGCGTCGAATTGGAACTGGTAGTTCATGGCGGAGCGTGCACGGCCAGGCCGTGCGCAGACCCTGAAAGGAATGCTTGCAGCTTAAATGAAACCGGTTTCAGGCCTAGCTAGGGATTCCCCTAGGTGGGCGTTTTGCCCTACCCGCCTGCCTACACTGGCGCGATGCCGAACCCCCACGCGGACCCCACTTCTTCCCCGGCAGGCACCCCGGCCACCGGCCCCGTCGTGCAGCATTTCCGGCAGGCGCTGCTCTGGCCCTTGCGCCTCGTGCCGGCGCCCGGCGCGACGCCCACGCACCACGGCCCCTGGCACGTGCTGCGCGACTTGGGCGAGGCCTCGCCCTGGCGCGAGGAGGTCGACGAATACACCGGCGAGAGCGGCCGCTTCCACGAGCGCCACTACAACGAGTTCGTGAGCTTCCTGCCGTACGTGCAGCGCTTCCTGTACGGCGAAGGCCGATCGCGCGGCAGCACCGACGGCACAGGCAGCGACGGCGATTCGCCGATGCGCGTGTTCCGCCGCCGCGACATCGCGTCCGTGCGGCTGGTGGCGCACCCCGGCGAGGCGCCCATCACGCTCGACGTGATTCACTGCGACCTGTACTTCTTCTTCGACATCGACGTGGTGCTGCTCAACCTCGAGGTCGGCACCGACCACCTGAGCCTGGCGCAGGCGCAGGACATCCTCTACCGCTTCGGCCGCGCCTACCCTTCGGGCTGGGAGCCCGACGGCGCGGCCCTGCACTGCATGGCCAGCGTCGAGTGGCTGGACGCCGACGGCCGCGTGCTCGCCGCCTCCGACGCGCAGCAGCGCGACGCCTTCCTGTCGCACGTGGCCCAGCACCGTGCACCGCGCATCGCGGCGCACTGGGCCTACCTGATGCAGCCGCTGGTGAGCGACCATTCGGACGACCCCGGCGTGCTGCGCTACCGCCAGATTGAGTACTACCGCATGCCGGTGATGGCCTACCTGTCGCTGGACGACCCGCGCCGCCTCACGCGCGACGACTTCGTGCGGCTCGCGCTCGTCACCGGCGCGGGCGGGGCCGACGCCCACCTGCCCTATGCCGAGCATCACCTGACCGACTTCGAGCACAAGTACTGCTACGACCGCTTCTGGGTGAACACGGGCGCGGCGCCCAACACGCGTTACCTGTGCAACGGCCACGCCCTCATCGTGGTGGGCGACGCGCGCTCCGAGTTCTTCTGCTGCCGCGACCGCGGCGTGCTCGCGCAGTTCAGGCACCAGCACTTCCTGCTGTTCCTCATCGCGCATTTCCAGAAGGCCTCGCTGCTGATGTTCTCGGACCAGCTGGTCGAGGCGCTCAAGAAGCTCGACATCCGCAGCACGCCGAGCGTGAAGCAGTTCAAGCGCGCCATCCGCGCGAGCTTCGAGCGCTTTCTGCGCTTCACGCACCGCTACTGGTTCCACGAGATTTCGGAGCAGGCGCAGGTGCGCGCGCTCTCGCACATGTGCGCTGCACACCTCGGGCTCGACCCGCTGTACGACGAGGTCAAGTCGCGCATCGCCGACATGAACACCTACCTCGATGCCGACAGCCTGCGCCGGCAGGCCAGCACCGTGGTGCGGCTCACGGTGGTCACGCTGTTCGGCCTCATCGGCACCGTGACGACCGGCTTCCTCGGCATGAATTTGCTGGCAGAAGCCGACGCGCCGCTGTGGCGCAAGGCGATCTGGTTCGGCGTGGTGTTCGTGTTCACCACCTGGCTCACGATCTACACGATGGTGAAGTCGCAGCGGCTGTCGGACTTCATCGATGCGCTGTCGAACGACCGGCTGAGTTTTCGGGGCAAGCTGGCGGCATTGGCGCGGGTGTGGCGGGCTGGGGCGGACTGAAGGGTTGGTTCAGGGCGACGCTCCCGCCGACGCGGTACCTTGCTCCGCGAATGTCCCCCGGGGCTTCGCCCCTCCTCCTTGATTTCGCTGCGCAAGGCACCGCATCGACGTGAGCGTGTTCAGAGCACTTGTTGATCGGCCAGCACCACGACCGCGCTCGGTGTGCGCAGGACACTGGGTGCTTCCCGCAGCGAAATCAAGGAGGAGGCCGAAGGCCGGGGGAGATTCGCGGAGGGAAGTACCCGGTGGCCTGTGCACGCACCCCGAACTAAGATCACCGCCCTCACAAAGAAGCCACGCATGCGCATCGCCCTCGTCTCCGACATCCACGGAAACCTCCCCGCACTGAAAGCCGTCGTCGAGGACATCGCACGCCGCAACGTGGATGCCATCGTCAACCTCGGCGACAGCCTCTCAGGCCCGCTGATGCCGCTGGAGACTGCGCAGTTCCTGATGGCGCAGGACTGGGTCCAACTCGCCGGCAACCACGAACGGCAACTGCTCACGTTGCCGACCTCCGGCCAGCGCGGCGAATCCGACGCCTTCGCACACGCTCGACTCGGCGCTGCAGAGTTCGCATGGATCGCCTCGCTCACGCCGTGCCTGCGTTTCAGCCCCGAGGTGCTGCTGTGCCATGGCACGCCCGACAGCGACCTCACCTACTTCCTCGAAACGGTCGAGCCGACGCAACTGCGCATGGCCACTGCGGCAGAGATCGATGCGCGTCTCGGCACAGTGGAAGCCGGCACGGAGCTGGTCGCCTGCGGCCACACGCACCTCCCGCGCGTGATGCGCGCATCCAATGGCACCTTGATCGTCAACCCGGGCAGCGTCGGCCTGCAGGCCTATGGCGACGCGCATCCGTACCCGCACCACGTGGAGACCGGCTCACCCGATGCGCGCTACGCGCTGGTCGAACGACACCACGGACAGTGGACCTGCACGCTGGTCACCGTGCCCTACGACCACACGGCCATGGCGGCACTGGCTGCTGCCAATGGGCGTGCGGACTGGGCCCACGCACTGGCCACCGGACGCATGCCCTAGCGCCAGATCAATCGCCGAAAGCGATGTCCGCGCTGCCGATCGCGCGGATCGGCACGCCGAAGCTCGTGATGCCCGACAGCGTCGCGTTGTGGTGCGCGCGGATGAAGGCGCCCTTGGCATGCGGCTTGTCGTGTGAGGTGTGGGCGTCGGCCGCCAGCACCACCTCGTAGCCCAGCGCGGCGGCGCGGCGCACGGTGGTGTCCACGCAGAACTCCGACGAATAGCCGCAGACCACCACGCGCCGAACGCCCTGCCCCGACAACCACGCTTCGAGCGGCGTGCGCAGGAACGAGTCGGGCGTGGTCTTGCGCAGGCGCGCGTCCGTCGGCGTCACCTGCAAAGCATCGGCCAGCTGCCAGCGCTCGGAATCGAACTCCAGGTCGATGGCGTTCTCGTGCTGGACGAAGGCCACCGGTACGCCGGCCGCGCGGGCCCGTGCCGTGAGCGCGTTGATGCGCCCGATGACCGCTTCGGCCTCGTACGGCCGGGGCGGATCGTCGCAAAGGCCGCGCTGCATGTCGATGACGAGGATGGCAGTTTTCATGGCGATGAAAGGCTGTGGACGTGGATCGCCGGAGTATGCCGCCGGCCCGCGGATTGCCCCCGCCCGCCGAATGTTTCTGTCGCTGAAACCATTGAAAAGCCAACTCCCGCTAGTCTCGCGCCTCAAGACCAACACACACGCAGAGGGCTTCCCCATGGCTGACGAATCGGATTCGCAAGGCGCTTATTTACCCCGGCTGCTGCGCCGCAGCGCGGTGCTCGCCACGGCGGGCTGCGCGTTTGTCGCCGGCTGCAGCAGCGCCGGCGGCGGGGAAACGCGCTACGACAACTCGCCGCAGTTCAAGGGCGGCGTGTTCCAGAACATGCCCAACCCCGAGCTGCAGCCCGCCGCCAGCACCTGGCGCATCTGGTCGCGCTTCATCGTAGGCAGCAAGGTCGACACCGTGCCGGTCGACCCCATTCCGGTGCGCGCCCTGACACCCCAGGCGCTCGACGCGCTCGCGGCCGATGCCAACCACGTGGTGCGCCTGGGCCACTCGTCGCACCTGCTGAAGCTCAAGGGCAAGTACTGGCTCATCGACCCCGTGTTCAGCGAGCGCGTCTCGCCCTTCACCTGGGTCGGGCCGAAGCGTTTCCACAAGCCGCCGATCCAGCTGGAGCAGCTGCCGCCGATCGAGGCCGTGATCCTTTCGCACGACCACTACGACCACCTCGACGTGGCCACCATCGAGTACCTGGCCACGCGCGTGCAGCGCTACTTCGTGCCGCTGGGCGTGCGCGCCCGGCTCGTCGAGATGGGCGTGCCCGCCGAGCGCGTGACCGAGCTCGACTGGTGGCAAGGCGGCGAGCATGCGGGCGTGAAGCTCACGGCCACGCCCGCGCAGCATTTCTCGGGCCGCGCGGTCACGCTGACCGACCGCGACCGCACGCTGTGGGCCTCGTGGGTGGTGCAAAGCGGCGACCAGCGCATCTTCTACAGCGGCGACTCGGGCTACTTCCCCGGCTTCAAGCAGATCGGCGAACGCTTCGGCAGCTTCGACCTGGCGCTGATGGAAAACGGCGCCTACGACGCCTACTGGCCCGGCGTGCACATGACGCCCGAGCAGAGCGTTCAGGCCTTCGAAGACCTGCGCGGCAAGGTGCTCTATTCGGTGCACAACAGCACCTTCGACCTGGCCTTCCACACCTGGCACGACCCGCTGGACCGCATCGCCGACCTGGCGCAGGCGAAGAAGATCGACCTGGCCACGCCGGTGATCGGCGAAGTGCTCACGGTGGGCCAGGCGCGCACCAACGTGCGTTGGTGGGCCGGGCTGAAGTAAGGAGCGCACCGTCCACGCGGCGGTGTGTATTTCAAATGTTGCTCGCCACTTTTGGAAGGTTTACAGACAGTTAACCAGCGGCCGGTTCAATCGCCGTGTCGCCGCGACGAATCCCTCACCGGACGCCGATCGCGGACGACACCGTCATCTGCAAGGCAGCAGCCACAGGGAGCAAGGTGATCACAAGAAGAACCGGCAAGAAAGGAGGCGGCACCCCCGCCATCTCGACGCGCGCCCCGAGGCGCCGCCTGGCGCGCATCGCCAGGGGTTTCGCCACGGGGCGCGTGCTGGCATCGATCGCAGGCGCAGGGGCCGTCCCACCCCCGATGCGCCGCACATCGGCCTGATCGTCAGCGACCCGGGTAACCCCTTCTTCCTCCAGGTCTGACGCTGCCGCCGCCCACCCCACTGACCCGCGACAACATCGGCACCTACCGGGGCCGGCAGGTCCGTCCATTCACCCACGCTTGCCCCCGCAGATCGCGGATGCGAGGCGCTGCGGAACATGTCATCATCCCCACCCCTTCACCGGCCCCCTCTCGCAACGAGGCCCTCGCACCCATGCCCATGAAACGTCCCTGGCGCACCTGGCTGCTGGCCCTCCTCCTCGCCGTGGGCCCCGTGGGCAGCGCGCTCGCGACACATGCCACCCATGGCAAGGGCCCGCGCGTCGGCGTGCTCGTGAGCGACCTGCGCAACCCCTTCTTTGCCTACATCGCGCGCGCAGTGGAAAGCACGCTGGCCGCAGACAGTCGCAACGCGGCGCACATCACGGTCGTGTCGAGCGGGTTCGATCCGCAGCGACAGGACGAGCAGCTCAAGGAAATGATCCGCCAGCGCGTGCAGCTGGTGATCGTGACGCCGGTCGATTCGACCACCCTGCACGCCCGCGTCACGGAGGCGCGCGCGGCCGGCATCAAGGTGGTGGCGGTCGATGCGCTCGTGCAAGGCGCGGACGCGGCCGTGGTGACCGACAGCCGCGCGGCCGGCAAGCTCTCTTGCGAACACCTGGTGCGCACGCTCGGCGGCAAAGGCGAAGTGGCGATCATCGACGGCCCGCCGAACACGGCCGCAGTGGGCCGCGTCAACGGCTGCCGCGAGGCATTGAACGCCGCACCCGGCGTGCGCGTCGTGTCGATGGCGCTCAATGGCGGCGCCACCAAGGACGGCGGCGTGGAACAGATGACACGGCTGCTCGCACGCCACCCGAAGCTGTCGGGCGTGTTCGCGATCAACGACCTGTGCGGCATCGGCGCGGAACTGGCGGCCCAGGTCGCGGGCCGGCACGACATCGTCATCACGGCGATGGACGGTTCGCCGGAGGTGGCGCAGCGGCTGCAGGACCCCACCACCTTGATCGCAGGCAGCGCCACGCAGTCGCCCACGTTGATGGGCCAGCGGGCGGCCCAGATCGGGTTGAAGCTCCTGAAGGGCCAGCCCCCTCAGCAGCGCGTGCTGCTGCTGCCGTCGAAGCTCGTGACGCGCGAGAACGTCGACGGCTACGGGGGCTGGTGAGCCAGCCCCTCGGCCTGCCTGCTTACTTGCCTTCCTGCTCGCGCCGCTCGCGTGCTCGCCGCACCTGGCGCGTCTCGTTGGCCTGCGCGGCGGCGCGGTCTTTCGCGCGCCGCTTGCCCTGGCGCTTCTCGCGCATGCGGCGCCCCAGGATGTAGCTGCCGAAACCCGTGACCACGGCGAGGACCACGCCGAGGATGCTGATGTCGATGCCGCCCAGCATCAGAGCACCCGCACGATGCTCGCCGGCTTGAAGCCCAGGTCGGCCGCCTTGCCCTTGCGTGCGCGGCTGCCGCGTGCGTTGTTGAGCGTGCGGATCTCCAGCGTCTCGTCGCGCTCCTTGGCACCGCGACCGATGCCGTCGATGCGCACGCTGCGCGTGTAGGCGGCGGCACCGGCCAGCGTGTCCTTGGCCTCGAGGTCGATCAGCGTCAGGCCGCGACCGCCCTTGGGCAGGCTCTTGAGCTCGGCGATGTCGAAGGTCAGGATGCGCCCGCCCGTCGAGGCGCAGGCCACGTGCGTGGCGGCCGGCATCGGCTCGGCGCCGCTCGCGCCACCCACCAACGACGGCCGGCACAGTTGCTCGCCCTCGCCCACGTCGATGAAGGCCTTGCCGCCGCGCTGGCGCGACATCATGTTCTCGATGGTGGCCATGAAGCCGTAGCCGCCGGTGTTGGCCAGCAGCAGGCAGGCACCCACCGGGCCCGCGAAGAAATGCGTGACGTGCGTGCCGGCATCGAGCTCGATGAGCGTGGTGACGGGCTGGCCGTCGCCGCGCGCGCCGGGCAGCGACGCCACGGGCACGGTGTAGACGCGCACGCTCTTGTCCTTGGCGCTGCCGAAGACCAGCAGCGTGTCGACGCTGCGGCATTCGAAGGCGCCGTAGAGCGTGTCGCCCGACTTGAAGCTGTACTCGGGCGCGGTGCCCCCGTTGCCGGCGGCCTTCTCGCTGGCCCAGCCCTTCTGCGCGCGCACCCAGCCCTTCTGCGACACGATCACGGTGACGGGCTCGTCGACCACCTTCACCTCGGCCACGGCGCGCTTCTCGGCCTGGATGAGCGTGCGGCGCGGGTCTTCGAAGGTCTTGGCGTCGGCCTCGATTTCCTTGACCAGCAGGCGGCGCAGCGTGGCCGGGCTGGAGAGGATGTCTTCGAGCTTCTTCTGCTCGTCGCGCAGACCGGCCAGCTCCTGCTCGATCTTGATGGCCTCGAGCCGCGCGAGTTGGCGCAGCCGGATTTCAAGGATGTCCTCGGCTTGGCGTTCGCTGAGGTTGAAGCGCGCGATGAGCGCCGCCTTCGGGTCTTCCGCCGCGCGGATGATCGCGATCACCTCGTCGATGTTCAGCAGCACCAGCTGCCGGCCTTCGAGGATGTGGATGCGGTCCTGCACCTTGTCCAGGCGATGGCGCGAGCGCCGCTCGACGGTGATCTCGCGGAACGCGATCCACTCGTTGAGCATCTGGCGCAGCGACTTCTGCGTGGGCTTGCCGTCGATGCCGACCATCGTGAGGTTGATCGACGACGAGGTCTCGAGCGAGGTCTGCGCCAGCAGCGTGGTCACGAACTCGTCCTGGCTGATGCGCGAGGTCTTGGGCTCGAACACCAGGCGCACGGCGGCGTCCTTGCTCGATTCGTCGCGCACCACGTCGAGCACCGACAGCATCGCGGCCTTGAGCTGGGTCTGGTCGGCGCTCAGGGCCTTCTTGCCGGCCTTGACCTTCGGGTTGGTGATTTCCTCGATTTCTTCGAGCACCTTCTGCGTGCTCACGCCCGGCGGCAGTTCGTTGACCACGAGCTGCCACTGGCCGCGCGCGAGGTCTTCGATCTTCCAGCGCGCGCGCACCTTGAGCGAGCCGCGGCCGGTGCGGTAGGCGTCGGCGATGTCGCTGGCGCTGCTGATGATCTGCGCGCCGCCCGGGTAGTCGGGGCCGGGCACGAGGGCGAAGAGCTCTTCTTCGCTGAGCTTGCCGTTGGACTTGATCAGCGCCACGCAAGCGTCGGCGATCTCGCGCAGGTTGTGGCTCGGGATCTCGGTGGCCAGGCCCACGGCGATGCCGCTGGCGCCATTGAGCAGCGTGAACGGCAGCCGCGCGGGCAGCAGGCGCGGCTCTTCGGTGCTGCCGTCGTAGTTGGGAATGAAGTCGACCGTGCCTTCGTCGATCTCGTCGAGCAGCAGGCTGGTGATGCGGGCCAGGCGCGCTTCGGTGTAGCGCATGGCCGCGGCGCCGTCGCCGTCGCGGCTGCCGAAGTTGCCCTGGCCGTCGACCAGCGGATAGCGCTGCGAAAAATCTTGCGCCATGCGCACCAGCGCGTCGTACGCGGCCTGGTCGCTGTGCGGGTGGAAGCGGCCGAGCACGTCGCCGACGACGCGCGCGCTCTTCACGGGCTTGGCGCCCACGGTGCCGTTGGTGCCGCCGAAGCCCAGGCCCATGCGCGACATCGAGTACAGGATGCGCCGTTGCACCGGCTTCTGGCCGTCGGACACATCGGGCAGCGCACGGCCCTTGACCACGCTCAGGGCGTATTCGAGGTAGGCGGTCTGCGCGTAGTCGGCCAGCGTGAGGGTGGTGTCGCCGTCGGTGGGGCCTGCAAGGTCGAGCGGAGGTTGAGAGTCGTCCATGAAGAAGAGAGAAAGAAAAACAGTGACGGGCGGCGTGCGTTCGCGCTCAGCCCAAAATGAAAGTGGGGTGCATGGCGGCCTGCGGGATCACGACAGCGGCGACGCGTCGCCCGGCTCCGCCGCGCTGGTGGGCACGTCGGACGGCTCGGGAATCTCGGGCATGGTCGGCACGTTGCGCGGCGACTCGGACGGCATGTTGCCGCGCCCGATCGCGCCGCCCTTGGGCACCGACATTTCCATGCGGATGCGCCCCGGCGTCCTGCCGCCGCTGCTGCCGCTTCCGCTGCGCAGGTTGCCGCCCACGGTCACGGCCGAGGGCTTGAGGTACGCATACAGCTGCAGCACGGTCTGCACGTAGTTCTGCGTTTCCTTGTAGTTCGGGATCTTGTTGCCCGCGCGCTGCACCGCGCCCTCGCCCGCGTTGTAGGCGGCCAGCGCGAGCTCGATCTGGCCCGGAAACATCGCGATCAGGTCGCGCAGGTAGCGCGAGCCGGCGGCGATGTTGATGTGCGGATCGAACAGCTTCTTCTCGATCGTGCCGCGCTTGTCCGTCGCCACGCCGTAGCGCTGCGCGGTGGCCGGCATGAGCTGCATGAGCCCCATCGCGCCCTTGGGCGAGACGGCCTTGGCATCGAAGCCCGACTCGGTGGCGACCAGCGCCTGCAGCAGTTCGTAGTCGATGGCGTGCTTGCTCGACGCATCGCGCAGCGCCGCCTTGGCGGTCTTGTAGCCGGGCGAGGCCTCGAACATGGCGAGCAGGTTCTGCGAGGCTGGCGACACCTTGCCGTCGAGCCGGCGGTGGATGCCGGCGCGGCCCATCGGCGACAGGCCCTTGGCGGTGTCGAAGCTCTGGCCGCCCTGGAAGAAGAGCTTGTAGCGCTCGTCGACCTTCTCGGCCGCGAAGTGCGCCACGCCGTTGCTGTCGACGTAGCCGTAGATGTCGGTCGCGTGCGCGAGCCCCTGCTGCATGCACAGCAGAAAGGCCAACCACAGCGAACGCTTGAAAACCGACATGCGTGAGAGAGAAAAAGAAGAGAAAGGTCAGACGTCGATGTCGACGTCGTCTGCGCGCAATTCCATGAGCTCGCGCCGCGCCGCCGCTTCGCCCTTGCCCATCAGCTTGGTGATCTCGCCCTGGGTGGACGAAAAATCGAACCGCCCCAATTGGACCTTCATCAGGCGGCGGGTGTCCGGATTGAGCGTGGTTTCCCACAATTGTTCCGCGCTCATTTCGCCCAGACCCTTGAAGCGGCTGATGCTCCAGGCGCCTTCGCGCACGCCATCTTTGCGCAATTTGTCGAGCGTGGCGGTGAGTTCGCCCTCGTCCAGCGCATAGACCTTGGAGGCCGGCTTCTTGCCGCGCGCGGGCGCATCGACCCGGAACAATGGCGGCTTTGCGACATACACGTGGCCGGCTTCGATGAGCTTGGGGAAATGCCGGAAGAACAGCGTGAGCAGCAGCACCTGGATGTGCGAGCCGTCCACGTCGGCATCCGACAGGATGCAGATCTTGCCGTAGCGCAGCCCGCTCATGTCGGGCGTGTCGGCGGGGCCGTGCGGATCGACGCCCACGGCCACCGAGATGTCGTGGATTTCGGTGTTGGCGAACAGGCGGTCGCGCTCGACTTCCCAGGTGTTGAGCACCTTGCCGCGCAGCGGCAGGATGGCCTGGCTTTCCTTGTCGCGGCCCATCTTGGCGCTGCCGCCGGCGGAGTCGCCCTCGACCAGGAACACTTCGTTGTGGCTGATGTCCTTGCTCTCGCAGTCGGTCAGCTTGCCGGGCAGCACGGCCACGCCGGAGCCCTTGCGCTTCTCGACCTTCTGGCCGGCGCGCTGGCGCGTCTGGGCGGCCTTGATGGCCAGTTCGGCCAGTTTTTTGCCGTAGTCGACGTGCTGGTTGAGCCACAGCTCGAGCGTGGGACGCACGAAGCTGGACACCAGGCGCACGGCATCGCGCGAGTTCAGGCGCTCCTTGATCTGGCCCTGGAACTGCGGGTCGAGCACCTTGGCGCTGAGCACGTACGAGGCGCGCGCGAACACGTCCTCGGGCAGGAGCTTCACGCCCTTGGGCAGCAGCGAGTGCAGCTCGATGAAGCTCTTCACCGCGTTGAACAGGCCGTCGCGCAGGCCGCTTTCGTGCGTGCCGCCGGCGCTGGTGGGAATCAGGTTGACGTAGCTCTCGCGCACCGGCTGGCCGTCTTCGGTGAAGGCCACGCACCAGTCGGCGCCCTCGCCTTCGGCGAAGTTGTCGGCGTTCTTGTCGGCATGGCCGCTGCCTTCGAACAGCGGAATGACCGGGTCGCCGTTGAGCGTCTGCATCAGGTAGTCGCTCAGGCCGCCCTTGTAGAGCCACTGCTGGCTTTCGCCGGTCTTCTCGACGGCCAGCGTGACGCTCACGCCGGGCATCAGCACGGCCTTGCTGCGCAGCAGGTGGGTGAGTTCGCCCATGGGCAGCGCGGCGGTCTCGAAGTACTTGGCGTCGGGCCAGGCGCGCACGGTGGTGCCCTGCTTGCGTTCGCCGGCTTCGAGCTTGCGGATTTCGAGCGCCTCGATCACGTCGCCGGCGCTGAAGGCCAGCTTGGCGACCGAGCCTTCACGGTGCGAGCTGACTTCGAGGCGCTTGGACAGCGCATTGGTCACCGACACGCCCACGCCGTGCAGGCCGCCCGAGAAGCTGTAGGCGCCGCCCGAGCCCTTGTCGAACTTGCCGCCGGCGTGCAGCCGGGTGTAGACCAGCTCGATCACGGGGGCCTTTTCCTCGGGGTGCAGGCCGAAGGGAATGCCGCGGCCGTCGTCCTCGACGCTGACCGAGCCGTCGGTGTGCAGCGTGACCTTGATCTTCTTGCCGTAGCCCGCCAGCGCCTCGTCGGCGGCGTTGTCGAGCACTTCCTGGATGATGTGCAGGGGGTTGTCGGTCCGGGTGTACATGCCCGGGCGCTGCTTCACGGGCTCGAGGCCCTTGAGCACGCGGATGGAGCCTTCCGAATAGCCGGAAGCGGAGTCTGAAGATGTCTTGGGGGAAGTCGCCATGGGGGCGGATTGTAGTCAGTTGGGTTGAAATGACTGGATACCCATACAGGCACCGGCTTCGGTCTTTTCGCACATCAGGCGGGAGTTTCTGCGGGCGGACCGAACATCCGCGCGCCCAGGAAATCGATGAACGCCCGCAGCTTGGGCGACGGATGGCGCCCCGACGGCCACAGCACGCGGAACGCGATGTTACGGGGCCGGCGCAGGTGGTCGGCCAGCACGGGCTGCAGCGCCCCCTCGGCCAGCGCGGCGCGCACGCTGAAGTCGGGCAGGCAGGCGATGCCGCGCCCGCGCAGGGCGAAGCACAACCGGGTCTCGATGTTGTTGCAGATCATCGAGACCGGCGGGCGCACCTCGCTGCCGTCGGGCCCGGGCGCGAGCGGCCAGACCTCGACCTTGCCGGTCGCCGGGTAGCGGTAATGCAGGCAGGCGTGGCGGGCCAGGTCGTCCGGCGAGGCGGGCGTGCCGTGGCGCGCCAGGTACGCGGGCGAGGCCACGAGCAGCTGAGAGAACTCGCCCAGCTGGCGCGACGACAGCCGTGAATCCGCCGGCTCGCCGGTGCGCACCACGGCGTCGAAGCCTTCCTCGATGACGTCGACGAGCCGGTCGCTGAAGTCGAGGTCGAGCTCGATCGCCGGGTACGCGGCCATGAAGTCGGCCAGCACCGGCAGCACCAGCGAGCTGACCAGCGGCAGGCTCACGCGCAGGCGCCCGCGCGGGGCCTCGGCGGCGTGCGACAGCTCCTGCTCGGCGGCCTCGATCTCGGCCAGCACGCGGCGGCTGCGCGCCAGGAACAGCGCGCCCTCGGCGGTGAGCGTGATGCTGCGCGTGCTGCGGTGGAACAGGCGCACGCCCAGCCGCTCCTCGAGCCGCGCCACGCGCTTGCCCACGGCCGAGGCCGACACGCCGAGCGCGCGCCCGGCCGCCACGAAGCTGCGGGTTTCGGCGACCTGAACGAAGACGGCAAAGCCGCTGAGGCTGTCCATGGGGAATCTCCATTGCGGACTTCAACGTCCGCATTGAGCGGAACTGTAGCCGTCTTTATCCGAAGTCGGCTTCTTCCTATCGTTGGCCGCATGACCTTTCTCCCCGACATTTCTCCCACTTTCACCCCTGCGTGGCAGGGTCCGGACCCATCGCGCATTGATGCCGCCATCGACCGTGCGCTGGCCGAACAACGGCTGGTTGGCGCCGTGGTACTGGTGAGCCACGGTGGCCGCCTCGTCCACCGGCGCGCCGCCGGGCTGGCCGACCGCGAGGCCGGCCGGCCGATGCGCGAGGACGCGCTGTTCCGGCTGGCCTCGGTGTCCAAGCCCATCATCTCGACCGCCGCGATGGTGCTCGTGGACCAGGGCCGGCTCGACCTGGACGACGCGGTGACACGCTGGTTGCCGGACTTCCGCCCTCGCCTGCCCGATGGCGGCGAGGCCGTCATCACACTGCGGCAGCTGCTGACCCACACGGCCGGCCTGGGCTACCGCTTCCTCGAAAGCACGGACGACGGCCCCTACGCGCGCGCCGGCGTGTCGGACGGCATGGACCGCGACGACGGCCTCACGCTGGCCGGCAACCTGCAACGCCTTGCCGGGGTGCCGCTGCTGTACCCACCGGGCACGGGCTGGCTCTATTCGCTGGCCATCGACGTGCTCGGCGCGGTGGTCGAGGCGGCCAGCGGCCTGCCGTTGCCCGAGGCGGTGCGCACGCTGGTGAGCGCGCCGCTGCATATGCAGGACACGGGCTTCGCCACCGCCCCCGGCGACGCGCGGCTGGCCACGCCCTACGTGAACGGCGCCGACGCGACGCCGCCGCAGCGCATGGACGGCCCGGTCGTCGCCACGCCGTTCGAAGGCGCCGTCGGCATCCGCTTCGACCCGGCGCGCGCCTTCGACGCCAACGCCTGGCCCTCGGCCGGCGCCGGCATGGTCGGCAGCGCGGACGACTTCCTGCGCCTGCTCGACACGCTGCGCACCGGCGGCGCCCCGCTGCTGGGCGCCGCCACGGTCGACGCCATGGGCCGCAACCACACGGGCGCCTGGGGGCCAGCGGACGCGCCGGGCTGGGGCTTTGGCCTCGGTTTCTCGGTGCTGCACGACCCGCAGCCCACGCAAACGCCCGAATCGCCCGGCACCTGGCGCTGGGGCGGCGCCTACGGCCACGCCTGGTTCGTCGACCGGGCGCGCGGGCTCAGCGTGGTGGCCTTCACGAACACGCTCTATGAAGGCATGTCGGGCCGCTTCGTCACCGAACTGAGGGATGCCGTCTATGCGTGACACGAGCTCTTCGTCACCGCTGCCCCTCTCAGGCCTGCTCGCACTGGCAGCCGGCGGCTTCATCACCATCCTCACCGAGGCGATGCCGGCCGGCCTGCTGCCGCAGATTGGTGCCGACCTGTGCGTGGCGCCCGCGCTGGTCGGCCAGCTCGTCACCGTGTACGCGCTGGGCTCGCTGGTGGCGGCCATTCCGCTGGTGGCCTTCACGCGCGGCTGGCGACGCCGGCCGCTGCTGATGGGCGCGATCGGCGGCTTCGCGGTGGTCAACACGGTGACGGCGCTGTCGCACGACTACACGCTGACGCTGGTCGCGCGCTTCTTCGCCGGCGTGTTCGCGGGCCTGCTGTGGGCGTTGCTGGCCGGGCACGCGGCGCGCATGGTGGCGCCGTCGCAGCAGGGCCGTGCCATCGCCGTGGCGATGCTGGGCGCGCCGCTGGCGCTGTCGCTGGGCATTCCGGCCGGCACGCTGCTGGGCGCGAGCGTCGGCTGGCGACCGGCCTTTCTGATCATGTCGGCGCTGTCGGTGCTGCTGCTCGGCTGGGTGCGCTGGCAGGTGCCCGACTTCCCGGGCCAGGACGCCGGGCGCCAGCAGAGCGTGCGCCGCGTGTTTCTGCTGCCGGGCGTGCGGCCGGTGCTGGCCGTGATGTTCGCCTTCGTGCTGGCGCACAACATCCTCTACACCTACATCGCGCCCTTCCTGGCGCATGCCGGGCTCGGGGCGCAGGTCGGGCGGGTGCTGCTGGTGTTCGGCGCGGCGTCGCTGGGCGGCATCTGGCTCACGGGCGTGCTGATCGACCGCTGGCTGCGCACGCTGGTGCTGGCCGGCACGGCCGCCTTCGCGCTGGCGGCGCTGATGCTCGCCGCGGCGGGCGGGGCGGCGGCAGGCGTGTACCTCGCGGTCGCGGTCTGGGGCCTGGCCTTCGGCGGCGCGGCAACGCTGTTCCAGACCGCCTCGGCCCAGGCCGCCGGCGACGCAGCGGACGTGGCGCAGTCGATGGTCGTGACGACCTGGAACCTCGCCATCGCGGGCGGCGGGCTGGCGGGCGGCCTGCTGCTACAGGGCGGCGGCGCGGGCAGCCTGCCCTGGTCGCTGCTGGCGTTGCTGGTGCCCGGGCTGGTGCTGGCATGGCGGGCCTGCGAGCACGGATTCCCGGGTGCGCGTGGCGCGGCAGCGGCACCGGCACGCTGACCCCGAAAGCAGGCCACGCGCCTGCCTTCTTTCTTTGATGCCGTGCGCGCATTGAAACCGCGCCCACAAATCATCAATGGCCTTGGCCGCCACGCCACCTGCCGCAGCATCCATTTCGCTACATTCGAAGGATGCAAGCCTCCCCCGCTCCCACCCTTTCGATCAAGCAGGTGCTGTTCTGTGGCGCCATGATCGTCACGCTCTCGATGGGCATCCGCCACGGCTTCGGCCTCTGGCTGCAGCCCATCACGCAGGCACAGGAGTGGAACCGACAGACCTTCTCGTTCGCGCTGGCGGTGCAGAACCTGTCGTGGGGCATCTTCGGCGTGTTCGCGGGCATGCTGGCCGACCGCTTCGGCGCGTTCCGCGTGCTGATCGGCGGCTCGCTGCTGTACGCGGCAGGCCTCTTCGGCATGGCGCATTCGCCGACGCCGCTGCTGTTCACCCTGAGCGCGGGCGTGCTGATCGGCGCGGCGCAGGCGGGCTCGACCTACGCCGTGATCTACGGCGTGATCGGCCGGCAGATCCCGGCCGAACGGCGCTCGTGGGCGATGGGCGTGGCCGCCGCGGCCGGCTCGTTCGGCCAGTTCCTGATGGCGCCCATCGAAGGCCGCCTGATCGGGGCCTTCGGCTGGCAGACGGCGCTGGCCGTGGTGGCGGTGCTGGTGCTGGTGATCGTGCCGCTGGCCTTCGGCCTGCGCGAGCCCAAGACCGCGGCGCTGGCCGGCCACCGTGACCAATCGGTGCTGCAGGCCGTGGGCGAGGCCTTCCGCTACCCGAGCTTCGGCTTGCTGATGGCGGGCTACTTCGTCTGCGGCTTCCAGCTGGCCTTCATCGGCATCCACATGCCGACCTACCTGCGCGACAAGAACCTGTCGCCCGAAGTGGCGGGCTACGCGCTGGCGCTGATCGGGCTGTTCAACGTGTTCGGCACCTACACGGTCGGCCTGCTGGGGCAGAAGCTGTCCAAGCCCAAGATCCTGGCGGCCATCTACTTTGCACGGGCGGTGTCGATCGCGCTCTTCCTGCTGGCGCCGATCTCGCCGCTCAGCGTGTACGTGTTCTCGGCGGCGATGGGCTTCCTGTGGCTGTCGACGGTGCCGGCCACCAACGCCATCGTGGCGGGCATCTTCGGCGTGGCCCACCTGTCGATGCTCAGCGGCTTCGTGTTCCTGAGCCACCAGGTGGGTTCGTTCCTGGGCGTGTGGCTGGGCGGCTTCCTGTATGACACGACGGGCAGCTACAGCATCGTCTGGTACATCTCGATCGCGCTGGGCGTGTTCGCGGCGCTGATCAACCTGCCGGTCAAGGAAAGCGCCATTGCGCGCGCGGTCCGGCCGGTCGCCGTGGCGGGCTGACGGCCCGCGCTTTTCTGTCTTGTTTGCAAGGAGCCATCGCCATGACGCCCCGCACACGCAACCACTACCTGGCCCAGGCCGCCTGGCTCGCCGCCGTGCTGGCGGCGTTGGGCGGCGTGTTCGCGCTGTACGTGCATCCGACGTTCCTGGTCACGCTGGTCGACCAGGTGTGGTCCTGTTTCTGAAAAACCTCGCCCCGAAATGCCCGCAAGCCGGGCCCAGGCAGCTATGAAAGATGTAGCAGTTCCCGTGCATGCGAGCACGGCGCCCTCCGAATGGATCGTGCGCTGGTCGCACCTGCTCGCACCGAACGCCACGGTGCTCGACGTGGCCTGCGGGTCGGGCCGACACATGCAGTGGTTCGCCGGGCGCGGGCACGCGGCGACCGGCGTCGACCGGGCGCCCGAAGCCGTCGAGGCGGCCGGCGCCTTCGGTCGCGTGGTGGCGGCCGACATCGAATCGGGCCCCTGGCCCTTCGCGGCCCAGCGCTTCGGCGCGGTGATCGTCACCAACTACCTCTGGCGCCCGCGCATGGCCGACATCGTGGCCGCCGTGGCGCCGGGCGGCGTGCTGCTGTACGAGACCTTCGCGGCCGGCAACGAGACCGTCGGCAAGCCCTCGCGGCCCGATTTCCTGCTGCAGCCGGGCGAGCTGCTCGGGGCCTGCGCCAGCCTGCAGGTGATCGCCTATGAAGACGGCTTCCTGCCGGAGCCGGCGCGCTTCGTCCAGCGCATCGCCGCCGTGCGGCCCGGCGAAGCGGCCGCGGGCGCCCCGCCGCGCCACTTCCTGAAGGCCAGCTGAGCTGGCCGACACAACTGTCTCCGGCCCGGCCGGAGTCAGTAGAATGGCCGCTTTCGTCCACCGACAAAGAGATTCCCTTGGAGCAACTGACAGGCAGCATCGTCGCGCTCGTCACGCCGATGCACGACGACGGCAGTGTCGACTACCCCGCCCTGCGGCGGCTCATCGACTGGCACATTGACGAAGGCACCGACTGCCTTGGCGTGGTCGGCACCACCGGCGAATCGCCGACGGTCGATGTGGAAGAGCACTGCGAAATCATCCGCGTATCCGTCGAGCAGGCCCGGGGCCGCGTGCCCGTGATGGCCGGCTGCGGCGCGAACTCGACCAAGGAAGCCATCGAGCTCGCCAAGTTCGCCAAGGGCGTCGGCGCCGACTCGCAGCTGCAGGTCGTTCCCTACTACAACAAGCCCACGCAAGAGGGCCAGTACCAGCACTTCAAGGCCATCGCCGAAGCCGTCGGCGACCTGCCCGTGGTGCTGTACAACGTGCCCGGCCGCACCGTCGCCGATATGGCGCACGACACCGTGCTGCGCCTGGCGCAGGTGCCCGGCATCATCGGCATCAAGGAAGCCACCGGCAACATCGAGCGTGCCCAGTGGCTCATCCGCGACCTGCCGAAAAACTTTGCCGTCTACTCCGGCGACGACCCGACCGCGGTCGCGCTCATGCTGTGCGGCGGCCAGGGCAACATCAGCGTCACGGCCAACGTGGCGCCGCGCAAGATGCACGAGCTGTGCGTGGCCGCGCTGGCCGGCGACGTCAAGCGCGCCATGCAGCTGCAGTTCGAACTGATGCCGCTGCACCGCAACCTGTTCGTCGAACCCAACCCGATCCCGCTCAAGTGGGCCATGGCCCGCCTGGGTCTGTGCGGCGGCGCCCTGCGGCTGCCGCTCACGGAACTCGGCGAAGCGAGCCGCCCGGCGGTCGAGGGCGCCCTGCGCGCCACCGGCCTGCTCAAGGACTGACCGAGCCCGGGTTTCCCCACCGATCACACCGGTTCCCGTCCGCCCTTTCCCCCTGTTCGTAGCAAGGTCAAGCAACCTTTTGCCGCAACAGTGCTCAGAGAGGGCGGGGCGCTGGGGCCCATCGATTGACCGAACCATTCCACCAAGGAAGACGACGTTGAAGAATATTTCGCGACTTGCACTGCTGGCCCTCGTTGCCAGCCTCGCCGCCTGCTCCGTCCTCGAGAGCGACAAGATCGACTACAAGAGCGCCGGCAAGGCCCCGACGCTCGAAGTCCCACCCGACCTGTCCCAGCTCTCGCGCGACAACCGCTACGCAGTGCCGGGCGGCGCCGTCACCGCCAACGCCTACCAGGCCGGCATCGCGAACGCACCGGGCATCCCCACCGCCGTGGCCAACATCGGCGACGTGCGCATGGAACGCTCGGGCACGCAGCGCTGGATCGTCGTCAACCGCACGCCCGACCAGCTCTGGGAGCCGGTGAAAGACTTCTGGCAGGAAAGCGGCTTCCTGCTGACCACCGACCAGCGCAACCTGGGCATCATGGAAACCGACTGGGCCGAGAACCGCGCCAAGCTGCCGCAGGACATCATCCGCGGCACGCTGGGCAAGCTGGTCGACTCGGTCTACTCGACCGGCGAACTCGACCGCTTCCGCACCCGCCTGGAGCGCAGCACCAACGGCACCGAGATCTTCATCAGCCACCGCGGCATGCAGGAGGTCTACAACAACTCCCGCCAGGACCAGACCGTGTGGCAGCCCCGCCCGAGCGATCCTGAGCTCGAGACCGAATTCCTGCGCCGCCTGATGGTCAAGCTCGGCGTGTCGCAAGAGCAGTCGAAGATCCTCGCCGCGACCACCGCGGCGCCCAAGACCGCCACCGTGGCCACCGTCGGCAACCAGCCGGTCGTGCAGATCAGCGAAGGCTTCGACCGCGCATGGCGCCGCGTCGGCCTGGCCCTGGACCGCACCGGCTTCACCGTCGAAGACCGCGACCGCAGCGCCGGCATCTACTACGTGCGCTACGTGACGCCGAACCCCGACAAGAAGGACGACGGCTTCTTCGGCAAGCTGTTCAGCAGCTCCAAGAAGGACGAAGCGCCGATCAAGTTCCGCATCTCGGTCAAGAGCCAGGGCGAAGCCACCACGGTCTCGGTCCTGAACGACGCCGGCGCACCCGAAACCTCGGCCAACGCGCAGCGCATCGTCAAGGTCATTGCCGACGACCTGAAGTAAGCCCCATGCTCCGCTTCCGAAGCCTCGGCAGCGGCAGCACGGGCAACGCCGCGCTGGTCGAAGCAACGACCAGCGCCGGCCGCACCACCCGCCTCCTCGTCGACTGCGGCTTCGGCATCCGCCAGCTCGACCGGCGGCTGGCCCAGGCGGGCCTTGCCGCAGCGGACCTCGACGCCGTCTTCATCACCCACGAGCATGGCGACCACATCGGTTGCGCCCATGCCCTGTCGCTGCGCGACCGCATCCCGGTCTGGATGAGCGAAGGCACCTGGCTCGCGACCGGCGGGCGCGACTACGAAGGCCGCCTGCACCTGGCGCGCGACGACGCCGAGTTCAGCGTCGGCGACCTCTGCCTGCAACCCTTCACCGTACCCCACGACGCGCGCGAGCCGCTGCAGCTGCGCTGCACCGACGGCAACCGCACGCTGGGCGTGCTGACCGACCTGGGCCACGCCACCAGCCACGTGCTGGCCCGGCTGCGCGGCGCGCATGCGCTGCTGCTGGAGTTCAACCACGACAGCGACCTACTCGCCGGCTCGGCCTACCCGTCGTTTCTGAAGCAGCGCGTGGGCGGCAACTACGGCCACCTGTCGAACACCGCGGCCGCCGAGATCGCGCGTGCCGTGCTTCACGACGGGCTGCGCCACGTGGTCGCGGCGCACCTGAGCGAGCAGAACAACCGGCCCGAGATCGTGCGACGCCTCATGGCCGAGGCACTGGGCGGCGACGAGGCCGAGATGCTCACGGCGACCGCCGCCGAGGGCTCGCCCTGGCTCGACGTCTGAGCAGGCGGGGCATCGCCCTCCCCCAATGAAAAAGCCGCCCGAGGGCGGCTTTTTGCATGGTGCGGACCTGCAGCGGAATTACTGCTTCGGTGCCTCGCCCTTCTTGGCGGCTTCGGTCGCGGCGTTGGCGGCGTCCAGGGCCGACGAAGCGGCAGCCGACGGTGCCGATGCAGGTGCGGCGGCCGGCGGTGCGGCGGGTGCGGGTTCGGTCACGGGAGCGGGCGGCGGGGTCACGACCGCGGGGGCGGCGTCCTCTTTCTTTCCGCAGGCCACCAGGGCGGCAGCGGCGATCAGCGAGGCAATCAGGACGGACGACGACTTCTTCATGAGGACTCCTTTGGCAATGAAGGTCTGGAACCAAAAAATTCTAGACCGCCAACCCCGCCCGGATATGTCGCGGGGGTGTATTTGCGGCATTGGCTTACAAGCCGAGCGTGGAGGCGGGAAAGGCCGGCCGGCCCTGGCGCCAGCGCTCATCGAGGCTTTCGCGCAGGTCGCGCCGCGCACGCGGCTCGTTGCTGCAGACGCCGCGGCTGCGTTCGGGGTCGGTGCGGTGCAGGCACCAGGTGGGCGTCCAGAAGGCGCTGGGCACCTCCTCGGCCGCGCCTGAACGGCCGCCTGCCGCGCGGCATTCGACGATGTGGTCCCAGGTGCGGCGCCACGTCACGAAACGCGCATGACCGCGCTCGATCAGGTCGAAGCGCCCTGCCAACAGCAACAGGCGACGCCCGCTGGCCGACCAGGCCTGCAGCGCCTCGATGCTCGCGCGCTCGCCCAGCGGCCAGTCGGCGAAATCGGGGTCGCTGAAGACGATCTCGTTCCAACCCTGGTGCGCAGCGGCGGACAAGGCCCCGCGGACGAGGTCAGCGAACGCCTCGCGGCCGTCGAAACGGCCTTCGCTCAGGACCGGTACGGCGCCTTCATTCGGCATGCAGCCAGCCCGCCTCGCACCACTCGCCCAGCAACGCCCGCGCGCCCTCGCTGGCGCGGGCCAGTTCGCGTGCACCGAGCGCGCGCTGGTCGGCCAGCCGCCGCATCAGCGTGGCGTCGGCCCCACCGGCGCGGAAGCTCTCGCCGTTGATGTAGATGTGCCGCGCGTCGTAGAGCATGCGCGTGCGGCGATCAAGCGCGACCTCGCGCAGCACCTCGGGCACTTCATTGCCTTCGCCGAACCAGACGTTGGCCTTCGGCTCGGTGAGCGATTCGCCCAGCGCGCGGGCGATGGCGTCGGGGTCGCGCAGCGCGGCCTCGACGGCCTTGCGCGCGAAGTCCTGCAGCGCGGTCGGCATTGCAGCCGGGGCCTCGACGGCAGGTTGTGACGGATCGCGATAACGCGCCAGTTCGGCCGGGCCCGCGTCTTCCAGGTCTTCGGCATAGGCCTGCGCCACGCGCGCCAGCAGGTCGGCGCCCAGCTCGCCCACGGCGGACGAGCGCAGCCCGATCGAGTACGTCATGCAGTCGTCGCCCACCGCCACGCCGTCGTGGGCGTACTTGGGCGGCAGGTACAGCATGTCGCCGGGCTCGAGCACGAAGGTCTGCTCGGGCTCGAAGTGCTCGAGCACCTTGAGCGGCACGTCAGGCTGCAGCCGCAGGTCGGACTGCTTGCCGATGGACCAGCGGCGCCGCCCCTGCGCCTGCAGCAGGAACACGTCGTAGCTGTCGAAATGCGGGCCGACGCCGCCGGTGTCGCTCGCGTAGCTGATCATCAGGTCGTCCAGGCGCGCATCGGGCAGGAAGCGGAACTGCCGCAGCAGGTCGTGCACGCCGTCGTGATGCAGGTCGACCCCCTGCACCAGCATCGTCCAGCCCGGCTGCTTCAGCGGCGGCAGCGCGCGCCGGTTCAGCGGGCCGTGCTTGAGCGACCAGCCGGCCTTCCCATGCCGGATGAGGCGCGACTCGACCCCCTCGCGCTCCGCCAGCGCGAAGAGCGCTTGGCGGTCGATCGGTGGCACCATCGAGGGAACTGCCTGCCGGATCAGCAGGGGTTTCTTTTGCCAGTACCGGCGCATGAACTGCGCGGGACTCAGGCCGCCAAGCAAGGGCAGCGGTTGATTGATCTCCATGGGAGAATTCTGCAATGGAAATCTCTGAACAATGCGTGGTCGGCCTGACCTGGACCATGAAAGACACGCTCGGCGATGTGCTGGACGTGCTCGACGAGCCGGTGGAATTCATGGTGGGCGGCGACGACCTCTTCGACGTGATCGAGGCCGCCCTGCAGGGCCATGAGCCCGGCGCGCGCGTGCAACTGCAGATCGAGCCCGAGCAGGGCTTCGGCGACTTCAACGACCAGCTGCTCTTCCTGGAGCCGCGTTCGCTGTTCCCCGAAGGCACCGAGGAAGGCATGACCTTCGACGGCTCCGCCCTGCCCAAGGGCGTGAGCGACGGCATCCCCAAGGACGCGATCTACACCGTGGCCGAGATCTACCCCGACCACCTCGTGCTCGACGGCAACCACCCGCTGGCGGGCATCGCGATCCGCCTGGACATCACGGTGCGTTCGGTGCGCGAAGCCACCGAAGAAGAAGTCGGCCGCGGCACGGCAGGCACTGCCTTCTTCAAGGTCCCGCCGATGGCGCCGGGCGGCCAGATGCTGCACTGAGACCACGCCACTTCACAAAGCAAAAGCCGGGCAGTGCCCGGCTTTTTTCTTTGCGCGCGCGGCCGACCGCTTACATGCGCGAGATGTGCCCGTTGTCGATGCGCACGCGGTCGCCGATGCGCAGGTCGCCCGGGTTTTGCACGTCGAAGGCGCGGTAGCCGCCGCGGTCGGTCTGAACCGAGACGCGGTAGCTCTCGTAGGCGCGCGGGCCGTTCTGCTGGGCCTCGATGGTGTTGCCCAGCAAGGCGCCGCCCACGAGGCCGAGCGCAGTGGCTGCGGCACGGCCGTTGCCGCGTCCGAACTGGTTGCCCACCACGCCGCCGATGAGGCCGCCCGCGATGGCACCGCCACCCGTGGTGCCCACGCCCGCGGTTTCGCTGCGCAGCACCTCGATGTTGGCGACGTGGCCGTACTCGACGTAGGCCGCTTCCTGGTACTGGATCGCCCGCGGCGGGGCCTGGTAGGGGTAGCGCGAGGTCTGGTAGACCGGGGCCGGCGCGACACAGGCCGTGAGCGTGGCCAGTGCGAGCACGGACGCCGTGACGGAAATGAAGCGCATTGAGATGTTCATGAAAGAGGCTCCTCGAAGAAAACAGCACGCGCCCGGACGGGCTGCATGCCTGCCTGTGTCTAACGCCTCAGCCGAAGCCGCGATGACGAAAGACACACGCTGAAACCTTCGAGACGAACCACGCGCCGGCGGTTCCGTTCTTTACGCCTTGGATACTCAGGTGCCCGTAAGCTTTGCCGAGGGGCAAAAGCTCAGTGCTTGCCGGTCGAACCGTAGCCGCCCTCGCCGCGTTGCGAGGCCTCGAACTCGGCGACCACGCGGAACTGCGCCTGCACCACCGGCACGATCACCAGCTGCGCAAGCCGCTCCATCGGCTGCAGCACGAAGGGCGTGTTGCTGCGGTTCCAGGCGCTGACCTTCAGCTCGCCCTGGTAGTCGCTGTCGATCAGGCCGACGAGATTGCCCAGCACGATGCCGTGCTTATGGCCCAGGCCCGAGCGCGGCAGGATCAGCGCGGCATAGGCCGGATCGGCCAGGTGGATCGCGATGCCGGTGCCCACCAGTTGCCAGGCATTGGGTTCGAGCGTGACCGGGGCATCGAGGCAGGCCCGCAGGTCGAGGCCGGCGCTTCCGGGGGTGGCATACGCGGGCAATTGATCCACCATGCGCGGATCGAGGATTCGGACGTCTACTTTCACTGACTTGCTGCCTTGTTTATTTCTGTTGCTGTTCTTTTTGCCTGCGGGCGGCCTCTTCGAGCACCTGCTGCCACTTGGCGACCCCGGGCCTCAGATTGAGCCCCTTGAGAAAACGCTTGCCGAACCAGGCGGCCGCGGCGGCCCCCAGGACCAGCACGGAGAGCGGCACGCCGATGGCCCACAGCACCAGGAACACCATCGCCCCCATGCCGGCCAGCACCTTGAGCGTGCCCAGGGGGATGGCCTTGGTGCCGTCTGCCTTCGCGGCCTCGCCACTCGACGATTCACGCCGCGCGACGCTGGCCCCCTGCGCGCCGGGCGAAGGCGTCATGCCGACGTCCAGCCCGTGCTCGGACTCCTTGCCCGGGACGCGAGCAGACTGGCCGGCCCGCGCCGACAGCTGCTCCACGTAGCGGGCGAAGTCGCCGTTGGGTGGTGTGTTGGATTCGGTGTTCATCAGGCCCTCCAATCCGGAAGTCGCGCGGCAATTTCCGTCATCAGTTCCCGCGCCAGCCGGAGCTTGGGCGCCCGGGGCAGCTCGCGCACGCCCTTTGCGTCCACCAGCAGCAGCGCGTTGTCGTCCTGCCCGAAGGTCAGCGGGCCGATGTTGCCCACCAGCAGCGGAATGCCCTTGCGTTCGCGCTTGGCCTTGGCGTGCTCGGCGAGGTTCTCGCTCTCGGCGGCGAAGCCCACGCAGAACAGCTTCCTGGCTTGAGCGCGTTCGCTCTTGGCCACCGTGAGCAGGATGTCGGGGTTCTCGACGAAGTGCAGCACCGGCGTCTGGCCGCTGCCGTCTTTCTTGATCTTCTGGTCGCTGTGCGTCGCCGGGCGCCAGTCGGCCACGGCGGCCGTTGCTACAAAAATGCTAGCTGCCTGCGCCGCGCGGGTGGTGGCTTCGAGCATCTCCTGCGCCGACAGCACGTCGATGCGGCTCACGCCGCGCGGGGTCGGCAGGTGCACCGGACCGGCCACCAGCGTGACCTCGGCACCAGCCTCGCGCGCCGCGCGGGCGATGGCAAAGCCCATCTTGCCGGACGAATGGTTGGTGATGCCGCGAATCGGGTCCAGAGCCTCGAAGGTCGGGCCGGCCGTGACGAGCACCTTCTGCCCCGCCAGCAGCTTGGGCTGGAAGAAGGCCGTGATGTCTTCCAGCAGCTGTGCCGGTTCGAGCATGCGCCCGTCGCCGGTTTCGCCGCAGGCCTGCCAGCCGCTGCCCACGCCCAGCACGGTCGCGCCGTCGGCCGACACCTGCATCAGGTTGCGCTGCGTGGCCGGATGGGCCCACATCTCGCGGTTCATGGCCGGGGCGATCAACAGCGGCACGCGGTCGGTCGGACGCGCCAGGCACAGCAGGCTCAGCAGCTCGTCGGAACGGCCCTGCACCAGCCGCGCGATGAAGTCGGCGCTGCAGGGCGCCAGCACGATCGCATCGGCCTCGCGGCTGAGGTTGATGTGCGGCATGTTGTTCGGCTCGCGGGCGTCCCACTGCGAGGTGTAGACGGTGCGCCCCGAGAGCGCCTGCATGGTGACCGGCGTCATGAACTGCTCGGCCGCCTCGGTCATCACGACCTGGACGGTGGCGCCCGCCTTCACGAGCAGGCGGCACAGCTCGGCCGATTTGTAGCAGGCGATGCCCCCTGTGAGTCCGAGGACGATGTGTTTGCCGGCGAGATCTTGCATGGGACATATTGTTGCTCACATACCGACAAGATCAGGAACCGGATGGCCTTCGGCCGTGGAGGCACAAAGGGGACACCTATAATCGCAATTTCCCACTGCCCGGATTCACGCGTCCGGAACTGGCATGACCAAATTTGTCTTCGTCACCGGTGGTGTCGTATCTTCCCTTGGCAAGGGAATCGCCTCCGCCTCGCTCGCCGCGATCCTCGAATCGCGCGGCCTCCAAGTCACCCTCATCAAGCTCGATCCGTACATCAATGTCGACCCCGGCACGATGTCACCGTTCCAGCATGGCGAGGTGTTCGTCACCGATGACGGCGCCGAGACCGACCTCGACCTCGGCCACTACGAGCGCTTCATCAACACGCGGATGCGCAAGGCCAACAACTTCACGACCGGTCAGATCTACAAGACCGTGCTCGAGAAGGAACGCCGCGGCGACTACCTCGGCAAGACCGTGCAGGTGATTCCGCACATCACGAACGAGATCCAGGAATACATCAAGCGTGGCGCCGGCATCGGCACGGCGCACGAGGTGGACGTGGCCATCGTCGAAATCGGCGGCACCGTGGGCGACATCGAATCGCTGCCCTTCCTGGAAGCCGTGCGCCAGATGAGCCTGCGCATGGGCCCGAACAACTCGGCCTTCGTTCACCTCTCCTACGTGCCCTGGATCGCCGCCGCCGGCGAGCTCAAGACCAAGCCCACGCAGCACACCGCCAAGGAACTGCGCGCCATCGGCATCCAGGCCGACGCCCTGCTGTGCCGCGCCGACCGCCCGATCCCCGACGACGAGCGCGCCAAGATCTCGCTGTTCTCGAACGTGCCCGAATGGGGCGTCATTTCGATGTGGGACGTGGACACCATCTACAAGGTGCCCCGCATGCTGCACGAACAGGGCCTGGACGGCCTGATCTGCGACAAGCTGCGCATCAACACCCCGCCGGCCAAGCTCACGCGCTGGGACGAGCTGGTGTACGAGGTCGAGCATCCGCAACAGGAAGTGTCGATCGCCATGGTCGGCAAGTACGTCGACCTGTCGGACAGCTACAAGTCGCTCAACGAGGCGCTGCGCCACGCCGGCATGAAGAACCATGCGCGCGTGAAGATCGACTACATCGACTCCGAGACCATCTCGGCGCAAGACGTGTCGCGCCTAGCCAAGTACGACGCCATCCTGGTGCCCGGCGGCTTCGGCCAGCGCGGCGTGGAAGGCAAGATCTCGGCCGCCCGCTTCGCCCGCGAATCGAAGGTGCCCTACCTGGGCATCTGCCTGGGCATGCAGGTCGCCACCATCGAGTACGCCCGCCACGTGGCCGGCCTGAAGAACGCCAACAGCACCGAGTTCGACCCGGAAACGCCCACCCCCGTGATCGCGCTGATCACCGAGTGGAAGGACCGCGACGGCACCGTGAAGACGCGCGACGAGAAGTCCGACCTCGGCGGCACCATGCGCCTGGGCGCGCAAAGCTCCGACGTCTCGCCGGGCACGCTGGCGCACAGCATCTACGGCGACGTGGTCACCGAGCGCCATCGCCACCGCTACGAAGCCAACGTCAACTACCTGGACGAGCTGCGCAATGCCGGCCTCGTGATCTCGGCGCTCACGCAGCGCGAGCACCTGACCGAAATCGTCGAGCTGCCGCAGAACGTGCACCCGTGGTTCATGGGCGTGCAGTTCCACCCCGAGTTCAAGTCAACGCCGTGGGGCGGCCATCCGTTGTTCAACGCCTTCATCAAGGCGGCGCTCGACCACAAGGACAAGGGCGCGGGCAGCACCAACAAGACGCTCAAGGCAGTGGCATGAAGCTTTGCGGATTCGACATCGGGCTGGACCAGCCTTTCTTCCTGATCGCCGGCCCGTGCGTGGTCGAATCCGAGCAGCTGCAGATGGATACGGCCGGCACGTTGAAGGAAATCACCGCGTCGCTGGGCATCCCGTTCATCTTCAAGAGCAGCTTCGACAAGGCCAACCGTTCCTCGGGCACGAGCTTTCGCGGCCCGGGGCGTGACAAGGGCCTCGAGATCCTGGCCAAGGTGAAGCGCGAACTCGGCCTGCCCGTGCTGACCGACGTACACACCCATGAAGACATCACCGAGGCCGCCAAGGTGGTCGACGTGCTGCAGACGCCCGCCTTCCTGTGCCGCCAGACCGACTTCATTCACGCCGCGGCGCAGTCGGGCAAGCCGGTGAACATCAAGAAGGGCCAGTTCCTCGCACCGCACGACATGAAGAACGTGATCGACAAGGCCCGCGCTGCCGCCAGGGAAGCCGGCCTGGACGAAGACAGCTTCATGGCCTGCGAACGCGGCGCCAGCTTCGGCTACAACAACCTCGTGTCGGACATGCGCTCGCTCGCGATCATGCGCGAGACAAAAGCGCCCGTGGTGTTCGACGCCACGCACTCGGTGCAATTGCCCGGCGGCCAGGGCACCAGCTCGGGCGGCCAGCGCGAAATGGTGCCCGTGCTCTCGCGCGCGGCCGTGGCCGTGGGCGTGGCCGGTCTCTTCATGGAGACCCACCCCGATCCGAACAAAGCCCTGAGCGACGGCCCCAACGCCGTGCCGCTCAAGCACATGAAGGCCCTGCTCGAAACGCTCGTCGCGCTCGACCGGGTCACCAAGAAAAACGCATTCCTCGAGGACAGTTTTCAAGCATGAGCAGCGGTTACGTCATTGCGCACGTCGAAGTCACCAACCCGACGCAGTACGAGGAATACAAGAAGTGGTCGAGCGTCGCGATGCAGGCGCACGGCGCCGAAGTCTGCGTGCGCGGCGGCCAGGTGCAGCCGCTCGAAGGCGACTGGAAGCCCACCCGCGTCGTCGTGCTCAAATTCCCCAGCTTCGAGAAGGCCAAGGCCTTCTACGAGACGCCCGAATACCTGAAGGCGCGTGAAGCGCGTGCCGGCGCCGCCATCATGAACATGATCGCGGTCGAAGGCCTTTGATTCCGTTTTTTGCCAGTCCACTCCACCAAGAGACCCAGAGAAAGAGATAGAGATGAGTGCAATCGTTGACATCGTCGGCCGCGAAATTCTCGACAGCCGAGGCAACCCCACCGTCGAGTGCGACGTGCTGCTCGAGTCGGGCACCATGGGCCGCGCGGCCGTGCCCTCGGGCGCTTCGACCGGTTCGCGCGAGGCCATCGAGCTGCGCGACGGCGACAAGAGCCGCTACCTCGGCAAGGGCGTGCTGAAGGCCGTCGAGAACATCAACACCGAGATCTCGGAAGCCGTGCTGGGCCTGGACGCCAGCGAACAGGCCTTCCTCGATCGCACGATGATCGACCTGGACGGCACCGACAACAAGGCCCGCCTTGGCGCCAACGCCACCCTCGCCGTCTCGATGGCCGTGGCCCGCGCCGCGGCCGAAGAGTCGGGCCTGCCCCTGTACCGCTACTTCGGCGGCATGGGCGGCATGCAACTGCCGGTGCCGATGATGAACGTCATCAACGGCGGCGCGCACGCCAACAACAGCCTGGACCTGCAAGAGTTCATGATCATCCCCGTGGGTGCCAAGAGCTTCCGCGAGGCCGTGCGCTACGGCGCCGAAGTGTTCCACGCCCTGAAGAAGATCCTGGGCGACCGCGGCATCAGCACGGCCGTGGGCGACGAAGGCGGCTTCGCCCCCAGCGTCGAAAGCCACGAAGCAGCCATCCAGCTGATCCTGGAAGCCATCGACAAGGCCGGCTACACCGCCGGCGAACAGATCGCCCTGGGCCTGGATTGCGCGGCCAGCGAGTTCTACAAGGACGGCAAGTACGTGCTGTCGGGCGAAAACCTGTCGCTCACGGCCGAGAGCTGGACCGACATGCTCGCGACCTGGGTCGACAAGTACCCGATCATCAGCATCGAAGACGGCATGCACGAAGGCGACTGGGACGGCTGGAAGCACCTGACCGAACGCCTGGGCAAGCGCGTGCAGCTGGTGGGCGACGACCTGTTCGTCACCAACACCAAGATCCTGCAGGAAGGCATCGACAAGGGCATCGCCAACTCGATCCTGATCAAGATCAACCAGATCGGCACGCTGACCGAGACCTTCGCCGCCATCGAGATGGCCAAGCGCGCGGGCTACACGGCCGTCATCTCGCACCGTTCGGGCGAAACCGAAGACAGCACCATCGCCGACATCGCTGTGGGCACCAATGCCGGCCAGATCAAGACCGGCTCGCTGTCGCGTTCGGACCGCATCGCCAAGTACAACCAGCTGCTGCGCATCGAAGAAGACCTCGGCGACATCGCCGTCTACCCGGGCCGCGGCGCGTTCTACAACCTCAAGTAGCGCCTCGCAGCCTGCATGCGCGCGCGCTTCGTCCCTCCTCTCATCCTGGTGCTGCTGCTGGTCATCCTGCAGTGGCAGCTGTGGAACGGGCGCGGCAGCGTGCGCGAGGTCGCCCAGCTGAGGACCCAGCTGGCCGACCAGAAGGACGCCAACGCCAAGGCCGCCCTCAACAACGAGCGGCTCGCGTCCGAAGTCAATGACCTGAAAGACGGCCTCGAGATGGTCGAGGAACGCGCCCGCGCGGAACTCGGCATGGTCAAACCGAACGAAGTCTTCGTGCAGATCGCGCACTGATCCTTTCTTTCGCCGCTTCTCGATGCCAGAGCTTCTCTCGGCCTCCGCCTTTGCGCTGTGGGGTTCTCCCGTCACCTGGCTCGAGCTCGTCGCCGCCGTGCTCGCGCTCGCGATGGTCGGCTGCAACATGCGCGAGATCCACTGGGGCTGGCCGCTGGCGATCATCAGCTCGCTGCTCTACGTGGTGGTGTTCGCCAACGCACGCATCTACGGCGACGCCTCCCTTCAAGTCTTCTTTGCCTTCGTCGCCCTGTGGGGCTGGGCGCAATGGCTGCGCGGCTTTCGCGCCGACGGCAGCGCCTTGCGGGTCAGCCGGCTGTCGCCGCGCGGTACCGCGTACGCCCTCCTGGCCTGCGCCATTGCGTGGCCCGTGGTCGCCCTCTTCCTGCGCCGCTTCACCAACACCGACGTGCCCTGGTGGGACGGCTTCGTCACCGGCCTGAGCCTGGTCGGGCAGTTCCTGCTCGGACGCAAGTTCATCGAGAACTGGCTCATCTGGCTGGCCGTGAACGTGGTCAGCGTGGGCCTGTTCATCCACAAGGGCCTGTGGCTCACGACAGCGCTGTACGCGGTGTTCGCCGTGCTCAGCGTGGCCGGCTTCCTGGCATGGCAGCGACGCCTGCCGAAGGCCACGACGAAGGCGGTGCCGGCATGACGCCGAACCTGCCGACCGGCTGCGTCATCGCGCTCGTGGGCGCCGAGAGCACGGGCAAGACCGAGCTCTCGCGCGCCATCGCACAGCGCCTGCAGGACCGCGGCACGCCCGTCACGCTGGTGGGCGAGTACCTGCGCGAATGGTGCGAGCGCGAGGGCCGCACGCCCCGCCCCGACGAGCAGCAGGCCATCGCTGACGAACAGATGCGCCGCATCGACGCCGCTGCGGCCACGGGCGTGGTGGTGGCCGACACCACGGCACTCATGACGGCGGTCTACAGCGAGCAGCTGTTCACCGACACCTCGCTGTACGACAGCGCCCTCGCCGCGCAGCGGCGCTACGCCATCACGCTGCTCACCGCGCTCGACCTGCCCTGGGTGGCCGACGACATGCGCGACGGTCCCCATGCGCGCCAGCCGACCGACACGCTGGTGCGCGCCGCGCTCACGCGCGCCGGGCTCTCGTATGCGGTGGTGCACGGCAGCGGCGGCGAACGGCTGGCGAACGCCTGGAATGCGATCAACACCATCGCCGGCAACGAAGGCCGTGCCCGCACGCGCACCCGCCGCGATGCCAAGCCCGCCTCGTGGACATGGCCTTGCGAGAAGTGTTCCGACCCGGAATGCGAACATAAGCTCTTCAGCGACCTGATGGCGCGCCGCGACCCGCCCTGAGCCTTCCGGCTCCTGCGCGTTCGCGCGCCCTCTCCCCTTCACCGGAGACCCGATGCCCGTTTCGATTGCTGTGCGCTCCGCCTCGCGCACTCCCGCCGCCGCTTTCCTCGCCCTGCTGCTGACCGCCGGCGCCGCTTCTGCGGCGCCCGTTGCCGCCACCGTCGAGAACGCCACCACCTCCACGGCCTGCGCCGAGGAAGACAACGTGTCGATGGTGCTGCGCGGCGACGGCATCCGCAAAATGCGCATCGAAGCGCTGCAGCCGAGCTACCTCGGCACCATCGGCAACGACGTCACCGCGCCCGATTTTTCGGGCTGCAAATTCGACGGCGGCGCGCACCCCACCGACCCGGCGCACCGCTTCAAGCAACGCACCGTCGTGCTGCTCGACAACGCGCAGTGGCGCATCGTCGGCATGACGCTGCCGACCTTCTGGCGGCCGGCGCGCGTGCCGGTGCAGGTCGGCGCGCGCCACGACCGCGGCTTTCACCTGCTGCAGGTGTTCAAGAAGGAGAACGGCAAGGCGCTCGAGGCCATCGTGCTCTACCCGTCCGACGGCTACTGGCGCCTCAAGCCGCTGCCTGAGGCGCGCTTCGGCGACGGCGTGTACGGCTCGTCGTTCCTGCTCGGCCCGGTCGTGCAGGCCGGGCGACCGGTGGTGGACATCGCGTCGATCCGCGTCGTGCCGAAACCGCTGGCCATCCACCTGCGCTTCGCCGACGGCGGCAGCGCTGTGGCGCGCGTGACCGAGATCAGCCGCACCCGCACCGCACTCGACGTGACGCTCTCCCAACCCACATCGAGTGCGAAGCAGCCCTTCGCGGTGCTGCGCTCGATGTACGTGGCGCCCGACAACGCCGACATGAGCGAGGTGCGCTGGCAGGCCTCGCCGCAGGCGGCCGAGCAGGCGTTGCCGCTGCCCGAGGTGAAGACGCTGAACGCCACGCAGGTGCGCTTCGGCCGCAGCCTGCCGTCGAAGCACAACACGAGCGCGCCCGACATCGCATTCGGCGGCTTCGACGACGAAGCGCGCTGAGCTCAGGCCGCGCGCCGCACCTCGCCGGGCGTGAGGCCCAGCACGCGGCGCATGCAGCGCGCCATGTGGCTCTGGTGCGAGAAGCCGCTCTCGAGCGCGACGAGGCTGGCGGGCATCTCGCTGTTCAGCAGCAGGCTGCGCGCGCGGTCGACGCGGCGGTGCACCACGTAGGCATGCACCGCCTGGCCGGTGGAGCGCTTGAACTGCGTCTTCAGATGCGAAGCGCTCAGGCCCGCGACCTCGGCCAGCGCGGCCAGCGACAGGTCGCCGTCCAGGTGCGCCTCGATGAACTCCGTGACGCGCTTCAGTTGCAGCCGGGTCAGCCCCTGCGCGGGTGACGGCGCCACCTGCGGGCCCGCCGCGATCAGCTGCACCGCGAGTGCGGTGCCCAGGCTGTCGGTGTAGAGCCGGCCATTGGGAAAGCCCGCGCGCCGTTCGGCGTCGAGCGCCCAGGCGATGTGCTCGATCTGCGGGTCGCGGAACTGGTGGCGTTCGCCGAGCACCGCGCGCTCGGCCGGCAGGCCCATCTCGTCGGCCGTGCGCACCAGCAGCGCGGGCGCCATGCGCACCACGACCGAGGTGCTCGGCGACTCTTCGTGCCAGATGTCGGTGCTGCCGGCCGGCAGGATGTCGAGGTCGCCGCGGGTGTAGAGAAAGCGGTGGAACTGGCAGGCACCTGCCACCGGCGCGCCCGCGTGCAGCTTGAGGCGGTGGTCGGGCAGCGCCTCGTAGCCGACCACGCCGCCGGGGGTCTGGCGCACGTCGACGCGCAGGCTGTCGGTGGCGGGCGGCGCGACGAAGCTGTCGGCCGACAGCGCCACATCGGACGCCGCACCACCGTGCCCGTGCAGATCGGTGTCCAGATCGGTATCGCTCATCGAAACATTATGGGCCGCGCGCGGCGTGCATGCCGTCGGCCGTTTGTGCTCCCCCATGGCCGAACGTGCGCGACCGAAAGCCGTGCGATCCGGATCATCGACGGCCATGAACACCACACCCCACACCCCCTACGCAGGCAAGAAGGCCGTCATCACCGGCGGCACCCTCGGCATGGGCCTGGCCACCGCGCAGGCGCTGCTCGACGGCGGCGCCGACGTGCTCGTGACCGGCCGCAACCCGCAGAACCTGGAGGCCGCGCGCCGCGTGCTCGGCCCGTACGGCGAGCGGGCCCACGTGCTGGCGTCCGACACGGCCTCGCTGACCGACATCGATGCACTGGCCGCCACGGTGCGCGAGCGCTTCGGCCGCATCGACCTGCTGCACATCAACGCGGGCATCTCGTCGCTCGAGCCCTTCGAGCAGGTGACCGAGGCCGGCTACGACCGTGCCTTCGCCGTCAACACCAAGGGACCGTTCTTCACCGTGCAGCGCCTGGCACCGCTGATGCCGGCGGGCAGCGCCATCGTCTTCACCTCGTCCATCGCGGACGAAGGCGGCATGCACGGCATGAGCGTCTACAGCGCCACCAAGGCCGCGCTGCGCTCGATGGCCTCGGGCTTCGCGGCCGAGCTGGTGACGCGCGGCATCCGCGTGAACGTGGTGAGCCCCGGCTTCATCGACACGCCCACGCTCGGCGTGACCGACGCGAGCGCCGAGGAACGCGCCGAGTTCATGCGCCTGGGCGACCAGATCACGCCGATGCGGCGCCACGGCACCTCGGCCGAAGTGGCGCGCGCGGTGCTCTTCTTCGCCTTCGAGGCGACCTTCACGACGGGTGCGCGCCTCACCGTCGATGGCGGGCTGGGCCAGGGCCTGACGCCGGGCGCAGCCTGATCCCATTTCTGACCAAGGACCTCACATGACCGACGTTTCCCTCATCGGCCTCGGCCCCATGGGCATCGCCCTCGCGCGCGCCCTTCAATCTTCGAAGTTCACGCTGACGGTGTGGAACCGCACCGCTGAGCGCGCAGAGCCTCTGTTGAACCAGGGCACGGTGCTGGCACCGACGGCCCTGGCCGCCGTGCAGGCCAGCCCCGTGGTGCTGGTCTGCGTGGCCGACTACCCGGCGTCGCGCGCGATCCTCGCCACGCCCGGCGTTCACGACGCGCTGCGCGGCAAGGTGCTGGTGCAGCTGAGCACCGGCACGCCGCAGGACGCACGCGACGACTGGGCCGCGCTCAGCGGCGTGGCGTACCTCGACGGCGCCCTGATCGCCACGCCGGGCCAGATCGGCCGGCCCGACACGCCGCTCTTCATCTCGGGCGAGGCACGCGCCCTCGCCGCCTGCCGACCGCTGCTCGAAGCCATCGCCGGCAACATCCAGCACATGGGCGAGCCGATCGGCAACGCGGCCGCCTGGGACCTGGCCACGCTCTCGTGCATGTTCGGCGCGATGAGCGGGTTCTTTCACGGCGTGCGCATCTGCGAAGCCGAAGGGCTTCCGGTGGACGGGTTCTCGCAGATGATCGGCGCGATCTCGCCGGTGCTCGGCGAAATGATCCAGGCCGAAGGCGAGGCGATCCACGCCGGCCGGTACGGCGAGCCCGAGAGTTCGATGGCCACCTGCGCGGGCTCGGGCCGGCTGTTCGTGAAGCAGGCGCGCGAGGCGCAACTCGACGCGGGCTTTCCCGATTTCCTGATGGGGCAGTTCGAGCGCGCGCTGCGCGCGGGCCTGGGCAACGAGCGCCTGGCCGCGATGGTCAAGGTGCTGCGGCAACAGCCGCAGCCCGCTTGAACCGCGTCGCGCTTACTGAACGACCGGGCTGCCCGGCAGCTGGTCGCCCAGCGGCTTGAACAGCTGCGCGGTGTCGACCGCGTCGAAGCGGTACTGCTTGCCGCAGAAGTCGCAGCCGACCTCGATGTCGCCGCGCTCGGCGAGGATTTCCTCGGCCTCTTCCACGCCGAGCCCGCGGATCATCTGCGCCACGCGCTCGCGGCCGCAGGTGCACGCGAAGTGCGGGCCCAGCAGGCCGGCCTGCGGTTCGAAGCGCAGCAGCTTCTCTTCCCAGAACAGGCGGCGCAGGATGGTCTCGACGTCGAGCGTGAGCAGCTCGTCGCGCGTGAGGCTCGACGCGAGGATCGAGATGCGGTTGTATTCCTCGTTGCGGCCGATCTGGTCCTGGTGCGCCTCGTCGTGCACCTGCTGCGAGGTGCCTTCGAGGTTGCCCTCGCCCTTGATGGGCAGGCGCTGGATCAGCAGGCCGGCCGCCACCTTGTCGTCGGCGGCGAGCACCAGCGTGGTGTCGAGCTGTTCGCTTTGCAGCATGTAGTGCTGCAGCACGTCGCTGAGCTTGCCCAGCTTCTGACCGTCGTCGCCGAACAGCGGCACGACGCCCTGGTACGGCGTGGTGCCGGGCAGCTTGTCTTTCGGGTCGAGCGTGATGGCGCAGCGGCCCTTGTTGTTCACGTTGACCATGTCGGGCAGGCGCGCGTCGGCCGGCAGGTCGCCGATCACCTTGGCAGTGGCGCGCAGGCTCAAGTCGGGCTTGGCCTCGGCCACGGCCACCTTCACGGGGCCGTCGCCGAAGATCTGCAGGATGAGTGCGCCGTTGAACTTGATGTTGGCCTGCATCAGCGTGGCCGCGGCCGTCATCTCGCCCAGCAGTTCGGCCACCGGCGGCGGGTACGGGCCGGTGGCCGTGTTGGAGGCGCGCCGCGCAAGGATCTCCTGCCACGCATCCGTCAGGCGCACGATCATGCCGCGCACCGGCAGGCCATCGAACAGGAATTTGTGCAGCTCGCTCAAAACATCGTCTTTCTCTTAGTCAGGCTGTCTTCACGTGGAATACCGCGGAACCGGCTTTGCCGGGCCGCAGGTATTGCCCCCTGCAAGGGGGTAGGAGGCCACACGAAGTGGGCAAGCCTGGGGGTTAGCCAATTTTCTTCAGGCCCTTCGCGAAGCGATGGGCGTTTTCTACGTAGTGCTCCGCACTCTGGCGCAGCTTGGCGGCGGCCGCATCGTCGAGCGTGCGCACCACCTTGGCGGGCGAGCCGATGATGAGGGAGTTGTCGGGAAACTCCTTGCCCTCGGTCACGACGCTGCCGGCGCCAACGATCGAATTGCGGCCGATCTTGGCGTTATTCAAGACCACCGCCTGGATGCCGATCAGCGAGTTGTCGCCGATGGTGCAGCCGTGCAGCATCACCTGGTGCCCCACCGTCACGTTGTCGCCGATGGTCAGCGGGCAGCCGATGTCGGCGTGCAGCACCGACAGGTCCTGGATGTTGCTGTTGCGCCCGATGGTCAGCACCTCGGTGTCGCCGCGCAGCACGGCGCCGAACCAGACGCTCGCGTTCTCTGCCAGTTCGACATTGCCCATGACCTGGGCGCTGTCCGCGACCCATGCGCCTTCGCCAAGGCGCGGGGCAATGCCATCCAATTCGTAAATCGCCATCGTGGTTGTCTCCGGAGGGGCAAAACTAGAATTGTAGGGATGCACCCCCGATTGAGCGCGCTGGCCGCGCTGCGCCTGACAGACCCCGACGACAAGGTGGCCGCCACGCGCGCCACGGCTGCACAGGCAGCTACCATTTCCATAGCACTCGAGCCCCTGCGCACGCCCGGCGACGACGACGGTGTGCCCGGCCGCCCCGACCGCCCGCTGCGCGTGGCCGCCACCGCCGTGCAGAAGCGCTCGCCCTTCACCCCCGAAGGCCGCGCCGCGCTGATCCATTCGATCTGCCACATCGAGTTCAACGCGATCAACCTCGCGCTGGACGCCGTGTGGCGCTACGACGGCATGCCCGAGGCCTACTACCGCGACTGGCTGCGTGTGGCTGACGAGGAGGCGCAGCACTTCACGCTGCTGCACACGCACCTGCAGGCCATGGGCTGGCGCTACGGCGACTTTCCGGGCCACGACGGCCTGTGGAACATGTGCGAGAAGACCAAGGACGACGTGCTCGCGCGCATGGCGCTGGTGCCGCGCACGCTCGAGGCGCGCGGGCTCGATGCCACGCCGCTGATCCAGTCCAAGCTCAAGCGCGTGAACACGCCCGACGCGCTGCGCGCGGTCGAGATCCTCGACATCATCCTGCGCGACGAAGTGGGCCACGTGGCCATCGGCAACCACTGGTACCGCTGGCTGTGCGAGCGCGCCGGGCTCGACGCCGAAGCCAACTACCCGGCCCTGGTCGCGCGCTACGACGCGCCGCGCCACAAGCCGCCTTTCAACCTCGAAGCACGCGGCCGGGCGGGCTTCAGCCCCGCAGAGCTGCGCGCGCTGACCGACTCCCGCCCCGAATGACCGAAGTGATTTCCGACCAGACCTGGTCACGCGCCGAGCTGCAGGCCTGCCTGCAGGGCCGCAACACGCCGCCGCATTTCGAACGCTGCCATTTCGACGAGGCCGACCTGTCGCGCCTCGATCTGCGCGGCGCTCAGTTCACGCTGTGCAGCTTCGCCGAAACCTCGTTCGACCGCGCGCAATTGGCGGACACGCGCTGGGTTGGTTGCCGCGCGCGCCAGGCCGACTTCGGCCTGGCCGACCTCACGAACGCGCGCTTCCAGGACTGCGACCTGAACAACACGCAGTGGGCGCGTGCCAAGCTGGCCTCGGCGCTCTTCACGGGCGTGAAGCTCACGGGCGCGCACTTCGGCGAGGTGTCGGCGCTGGGCGTCGTGTTCAAGGATTCGCTGCTGGTCGACGCGCACCTGCGCGGCCTGTCGTTCCGCAAGCAGACGCTCGCGCAGCTCGACCTGTCGGAGGCCGATCTCTCGGGTTGCGATTTCCGCGAGGCCATCTTCGAAGGCGGCAGCCTGCGCAACGCGCACCTGAAGCTCGCGCGCTTCGAAGGCGCCGACCTGCGCGACGTGGACCTGGGCGGCCTGCGGCTGGCCAACGCCGCGCCGTTCAAGGGCGCGACCATCTCCCACCGGCAGGCCGCCGCACTGGTCGAGGAGCTGGGCCTGCGCGTCGTCTGAGATTCAGGACGTCGCGGTGCGGCTGTGCACCACCAGCTTCGGCGTGAAGTACTGAAGCACCTCGCCGCGCTGGTTGCGCGTCTGGCAGCGCATCGAGACCATCGCGCGGCCGGGCTTGGAGCGCGAGGGCGTGATGTCGACCACTTCGCTCACCACATGCAGCACGTCGCCGGGCCGCGTGGGCTTGGGCCACTGCAGCTCGCCGCCCGAACCGATGATGCCGTCGGCCAGCGGGATGCCGCTGTCGACCAGCAGCTTCATCGTGAGCGCCGCCGTGTGCCAGCCGCTCGCGGCCAGTCCGCCGAAGAAGGTGTTCTTGGCGGCCTCTTCGTCGGTGTGGAAGGGCTGCGGGTCGAACTGCTGCGCGAAGGCCTTGATCTGCGCCGCGTCGAGCAGGTGTTCGCCACTCTGGAAACGGTCGCCGACCTTCAGGTCTTCGAGATACAGCTTGTCCATGGAAGTCTCCTTGTTGCGTTGCCCGTCATTCTCGGACGATCAGACGCGCTCGAGGATGGTGGCGATGCCCTGCCCGCCACCGATGCATTGCGTGGCCAGCGCGTAGCGGCCGTTCTCGCGCGCTAGCAGCGCCGCCGCCTTGCCCGTGATGCGCGCGCCGGTGGCGCCCAGCGGATGGCCGATGGCCAGGCCGCCGCCGTCGAGATTCACCTTTGCCGGGTCGAGCCCGAGGTCGCGGATGCAGGCCAGCGCCTGCGACGAGAAGGCCTCGTTGATCTCGACCACGTCGAGGTCGGCCACGCTCAGGCCCGCGCGTGCGAGTGCCTTGCGCGTGGCGGGAATCGGGCCGATGCCCATGACGGCCGGGTCGACGCCCACGGTCGCGAACGAACGGATGCGCGCCAGCGGCTTCAGGCCGTGCTTCGCGGCGAAGGCGTCGCTGGTGACCAGCACGGCCGCCGCGCCATCGGTCAGCGGCGACGAGGTGCCCGCCGTGACCACGCCGTCGGGGCGGAACGCGGGCTTGAGGTTGGCCAGCGCCTCGGCCGAGGTCGAGGGGCGGATGCAGCCGTCGGCATCGACCACCTCGCCGGAGGCCAGACGCACCGGCACGATCTCGCCGGCCAGCCGGCCCTGCGCGCGCGCTTCGGTCGCCTTGCGGTGCGATTCGACGGCCAGCGCCTCCTGGTCGGCGCGGCTCACGTGCCAGCGCTGCGCAACGTTCTCGGCCGTCTCGCCCATGGAGATGTAGGCATCGCTGTTCGCCAGCAGCTCGGGGCTGGGCGAGAAGTTGAAGCCGCCCTGCGGCACCATCGTCATCGACTCCACGCCCACGCACAGGAAGGCGTCGCCCATGCCCGCCTCGATCTGCGCGGCGGCGATGTGCACCGCCTGCATCGACGAGCCGCAGAAGCGGTTCACCGTCATGCCGCCCACCTCGTGCGGCAGCCCGGCCAGCAGGCCGACGATGCGCGCCAGGTTGTTGCCCTGCGACGCCTCGGGGTAGGCGCAGCCCAGGATGATGTCTTCGAGCAGCGCCGGGTCGAGGTCGGTGCGCTGCAGCAGGCCCTGCACCACGCCGGCGGCGAGCGTGTCGGGGCGCACCTCGGCCAGCGCGCCCTTCTTCGCGAAGTGGAACGGGGAACGGGCGTAGGCGGAAATCACGGCTTTCATGGGAACACTCCTTGGAGAAAAACTACCTTCCAATCGGTAGGCTTCGGGGTTCAAAAAAAGGCACGTCCGGCGTGCCCGTGGTGAAACGGATCGGTCAGTCCAGTGGCAGCGCGCGCCGCAGTTGGGCGATGGCGTCGTCGAAGTCTTCGACGCGGCCCGTCATGCGCGACGCGAGCAGCGCGCCCTGGCACGACGAGAACACGAAGGCCGCGAGCGAGGCCACGGGGTTGTCTTTCTGCGCCTGCACCGGCACCAGCGCGCCAAGCACGCCGGTGAGCCACATCACCTGGGTGTTGCGCAGCGCCTGCACGGCCTGGCGCAGGTCTTCGTTGATGCAGTCCCAGCCCGGCGCCAGCGCGCCGGCGGGGCACAGGCCCGCACCGGCCTTCAGCGTGTTGCGGTACATGCGGAAATAGGATTCGAGCGCGTCCTTGGGCTCGCGCGCGCGCGCCGCCACCCAGTCCTTGAAGCCCTGCGTGGCGCCCTGGATCACCGCGATGCCCAGCGCTTCCTTGGTCGGAAAGTGGTGGTACAGGCTGGCCTTGCGCACGCCCACCGCGTTGGCCACGTCCTGGAAGCTGAAGCCCAGGTACGAACGGGTTTCGATGAGCCCGCGCGCCACCGCGAGGATCTGCTCGCGGGTGCCGCCGGGGGCCAGGGTGGAAGCGTCGTTCATCTACCTACTATAAGGTAGGGAAACGCCACCCTGCAAGCGCCGGGGTCAATCGGCCTTGATGCCCGCGGCCTTCACGATGCGGCCGTTGCTCTCGAACTCGCTGGCGATTTCCTTGGCGAAGGCGGCGGGCGTGCCCGGGGCGGGCACGTTGTCGGTGGCCGTGAGCTTGGCGCGCAGCTCGGGGCTGGCGAGCGCCTTGTTGATCTCGGCGTTGTACTTCGCGACCAGCGCCGCCGGCGTGCCCGCGGGCGCGAACACGCCGAACAGCGAATGGATGTTGGCCGCGCTGTAGCCCAGCTCGGCCAGCGTGGGCACCTGCGGCAGGCTCTCGAGCCGCGCGGGCGCACCGGCCGCCAGCGGGCGCAACTTGCCCGACTGGATGTGCGCCGACAGCGTCGGACTGGCGTTGGTCGACAGGATCTCGAACTGCCCGCTCAGCGCATCGTTGAGCTGCTGGCCGCCGCCCTTGTACGGCACGTGCGTGATGTCCACGCCGGCCGTCGCGCGCACCTGTTCGAGCACGATGTGCCCGAGCGAGGCCGGCCCCGACGTGGCCCAGCGCACTGCGCCGGGCTGCGCCTTGGCTTCGGCAATCAGCGCACGGAAGTCCTTCGCCTTGCTGGCCGGCGTGGCCACCAGCAGCACGGGCGAATACATCACGCTGGCCACCGGCACGATGTCCTTCAGCGGGTCGAACGGCAGCTTGCCCAGGTGCGGGCTCAGCACCAGCGGACTGATGGCCGAGAAGCCCAGCGTCGCACCGTCGGGCGCGGCCTTGGCCACGGCGTCCATGCCGATGGCGCCGCTCGCGCCCGCGCGGTTGTCGACGATCACCGTGGTGCCCAGCTGCACGGCGAGCCGGTCGCCGAGCGCGCGGGCGACCACGTCGCTCACGCCGCCCGCCGGGTAAGCCACGATGAGCCGCACGGTGCGCGGCACGGCCTGCGCATGCGCGCCGCTGGCCGCGCACAGCGCCGCGGCGGCGAGCAGCCGGGTCGTGGTGCGGCGCGAAGGCTTGGAGGCGGCGAGGAAGTTCATGGTGTCGATGAAAGGCATGCGTCGAGGAGAAGAAGAAAGATCGGTCAGTCCAGCTGCAGCTTGCGCTCGCGGATCAGCTTGGACCACTTCTCATTGTCCGCCTTGACGAAAGCCGCAAAGGCCGCCGGGCCGAGCGGATGCACCTCGGCGCCGGCCGTCGCGAACTTGGCCTTGATCTCGGGCGTGGCCAAGGCCTTGGCGAGTTCACTCGACAGGCGATCGACCACCTCCTTGGGCATGTTGGCGGGACCGACCAGGCCCTGGAAGCCGACCGCCTCCATGCCTGCGAGGCCCAGCTCCTTCACCGTCGGCACGTCGGGCAGTTGCGGGTCGCGCATGGGGCCGGTCACGGCCAGTGCCTTGAGCTTGCCGCCCTTCACCTGCGGCAGCAGCACGCTGCCCGCGTCGATGAGGATCTGCGTCTGCCCGCCGAGCAGGTCCTGCACCGCAGGCGCGCTGCCCTTGTAGGGCACGTGCGTCATGTCCAGGCCCGTCACCTGGTTCATGAGCTCGCCGTTCAGGTGCGTCGAGGTGCCGTTGCCGCCCGAGGCGAAGTTGACCTTGCCGGGCTGGCCCTTGGCCCACGCCACGAACTCCTTGAGGTTCTTCGCCGGATGGTCGGGCCGCGTCACGGCGATGTAGCTGCCCTGGCTGATCTGGCCGATGTAGGTGAACTGCTTGATCGGGTCGTACGGCGGCTTGCTCTGCAGGTACGGCGCGATAGCGAAGGGGCCGGTGTTGGCCAGCAGCAGCGTGTAGCCGTCGGCTGGCTGGCGCGTGAGCTCCGTCGCCGCGATCATGCCGCTCGCGCCCGGCTTGTAGTCGACCACCAGCTGCTGCTTGAGCGCTTCCTGCAGCGGCACCTGCACCGTGCGCGCTGCGAAGTCGATGCCGCCGCCGGGCGGGTAGCCGACGATCAGGCGGATGGGCTTGGCGGTGGGAAAGCCCTGGGCGATGGCAAGGCCGGCGGTCGTGGCCAGTGCGAGGCCGGTGCAGAGTCTGCGAAGGTTCATGGATGTCTCTCGATGTCTCTTGAATAAGAGCATCCATTTTGAAACATCGCCGGACCTCCGGCTCGCACCTGCTCAGGCCTCCTGCGCCTCCACATCGTTGCCGATGAAGTTGCGCCCGCGCGCTCCGCCCTGCGCATGGCGCAGCATCTCGCGCGCCTCGTCCTCGCCCACGCCGTAGTCGGCGAAGCGCGTCTTCACGCCCAGCGATTCGATGAAGGCCGCGAGCTGCGCCGGCGCCTCGGCCAGCGGCATGCGCAGCGCCTGCGCCAGCACCGCGTCGCGGTCGGGCCGGCGGCCGATGGCGCGCGCCAGCACCATCGGCAGCGGGAACGAACAGGCGATGCCGTGCGGCAGGCCGTAGCGCAGCGTCATCTCGTAGGAGATGGAATGCGCGAGCGCGGTCTTGGTGTTGGAGAAGGCCATGCCCGCCTTCAGCGCTGCGAGCGCCATGCGCCCGCGCAGGTCGACGTCATCGAGCCGCGCCATGAGCTGCGGCAGCACCTCCAGCGTGTCCTGCACGGCCGCCACGGCGAAGGTGTCGGACAGCGGATTGGCGTTGACGTTCCAGATGGCTTCGAGCGCGTGCGACAGCGCATCGAGCCCGCTCTGCAGCGTGACCGCCGCCGGCAGCGACAGCATCAGCTCGGGGTCGATGACCGCATGGCTCGGCCAAGTCTGCGGCAAATGCAGCGAGTATTTCTTCTGCCGCTCGCGGTCCCAGATGGTGGCCCAGGGCGTGACCTCGCTGCCGGTGCCGGCGGTGGTGGGCACGGCGATGAGCGTCTTGTGGCGCGTGGCCACGAAGGGCCGCTCGCCCGCGAGCCCCGCCACCAGGTCCGCGAAGCGCCCGTGGTCGTCGGCCACCATCAGCGCCTTCGCCGTGTCGATGGCGCTGCCGCCGCCGACCGCGACGATCACCTCCACGTCGGCATGCGTGCGCCAGAACCATTCGTAGGTTTCGGCCAGTTCCGCCACGTCGGGGTTGGGCCGCGTCTGGTCGAGGGTGCAGGCCAGCGCATCTCCGAGCACCGACGCCAGCCGGTCCAGCAGGCCCAGCGCGCGCGCCTCGGGAAAGGTCACCAGCGCAGCGCGCCGGCCTTCGAGCAGCTTTGGCAGGGACAGCAGGGCCCCTGCCCCGTACACGCTGTGCACGGGGTTGTGGTAGTTGGCGCTCATGGGGGAAGTGGCTTCAGGAGGTGGCAATAGCCGCAGGGAGGGAGCGGGCCATCAGCGCGCGCCTTGCTGGATCCAGCCGCGCAGCCGGGTCGAGAGGTAGTCGGCCGTCATGACCATCACGACGATCACCAGGATGCAGGTCGCCGTGTCCTGGTACTGGAACAGCTTCATGCTGCCCACGAGCTCGAAGCCGATGCCGCCCGCGCCCACCATGCCCAGCACGGTAGCCTGGCGCAGGTTGGTCTCGAAGCGGTAGACGATCACGCCGATCCACGCGGTGACCACCTGCGGAATGACGCCGAAGATGATGGTCTGGATCGGCCCCGCGCCGGTGGCGCGCAGCGCCTCGATCGGGCCCTGGTCGATCTCCTCGATCGACTCGGCGAAGAACTTGCCGAGCATGCCCGCGCCATGCAGCGCCAGCGCCAGCACGCCGGGGAACGGACCGAGGCCCACGGCCGCCACGAAGATCAGCGCCAGGATGATCTCGTTGATGCCGCGCGTGATGTTCAGCACCTGCCGCATCGCGTGGAACACGGCGACGTTCGGCGAGATGTTGCGCGCCGCGAAGAAGCACAGCGGCACCGCGAGGATCACCGCCAGCAGCGTGCCCCACAGCGCGATCTGCACGGTCTCGATGGCCGGCTTCACGAGCTTGCCCATGAACTCCCAGTTGGGCGGCAGCATGCGCCCGAGGAAGTCGGCGATCCAGGGCATGCCCTTGCCGAGTTCGCTGAAGCTCACCTGGCTGCCGATGGCGGCCCACCAGAGCACGCCGATGCCGGCGAGCACGGCCACGGCGTATTTCCACCAGCCGGGGTTGCCGGCGCTTCGGGCAATCAGCAGGTTGTAGCGTCCGAGGGCGATCATGATTGCTCCATGGCGAGTTGCGGGGCGGTGCGCACCGGCGCCGCATGAAGGGCCGCGGCGGGCACGCTCGGTGCTGCGGTGTCGGGCTCTGCGCCCGCAGCGGCGGCGTCGGTGCCCTCTTCCACGCCGCCCGGATAGATGAGGTGCAGCACCTCGTCGGTCAGCTCGTCGGGCCGGCCTTCGAACACGATGCGCCCGGCCGCCACGCCGATCACGCGCTGCGCGAACTCGCGCGCGTAGTCGACCTGATGCAGGTTGCAGATCACCGTGATGCCGTCCTGCCGGCTGGCCTGCTTCAGGTAGTTGAGCACCTTGCGCGAGGTCTTCGGATCGAGGCTGGCCACGGGCTCGTCGGCCAGGATCACCTTGGGCTTTTGCGCCAGCGCGCGGGCGATGCCCACGCGCTGCTTCTGTCCGCCCGAGAGCGTGTCGGTGCGCAGGTCGGCCTTGGGGTCGAGCTCGACGCGGCGCAGGCATTCGCGGGCGATGGCGATGTCCTTCGCGGGGAACACCTGGAACCACGACAGGAGCGCGGGCATGGAACCCAGCCGCCCCGTCAGCACGTTCTTGAGCACCGACAGGCGCGGCACCACGTTGTAGTGCTGGAAGATCATCGCCACGTCGCGGCGCACCTTGCGCAGCCCGGCGCGGTCGCCGCGCGAGCGCTCGCCGTCCACGTGGATCTCGCCTTCGCTCGGCTCGGCCAGGTGGTTGATGCAACGCAGCAGCGTCGACTTGCCCGCACCCGACGCACCGAGGATGACGACGAACTCACCCTTGGCCACCGTGAGGTCCACACGGTGGAGCGCGGTGAAGTCGCCGTAGCGCTTGCACAGCCCGCAGATTTCGATCATTTCATCTTCCTCAGGTCGAGGTTCAGCACCTTGGCCGTGTCGCGGATGATGTTGTAGGCCGCGTCGTTGGTCGGGTGGAAACCGTTGAGCAGGCCCTGGTCGGACCAGGGGATGTCCTTCACCTGCAGGAAGGCGGCCTGCACGCGCGTCTTCAGGTCGGCGGGCAGGTCCTTGCGCCACACGGTGGGCGACTCGGGGATCGGGTCGGACTTCCAGACCTCGACCAGGTCTTCGCGCTTGACCAGGCCCTTGGACACGGCGGCGTCGAGGATGCGGTCGGCGATGGCCGCGGCATCGACCTTCTTGTTCTGCACCGCGATCGCGCTCGAGTCGTGCGAGCCCGAGAAGATCACGCGGCCGAAATCCTTGTCGGGGTTGAAGCCCGCCTTCAGCAGGCCGGCCTTGGGAAACAGATGGCCCGAGGTGGAGCTCGGATCGACGAAGGCGAAGGTCTTGCCCTTGAGGTCGGCCACCGTCTTGATGCCGGTGTCCTTGTGGGTCACGATCTGGCTGTGGTACGAGGTGCGCCCGGCCTTCTTGGTCTCGGCCACCGCGAAGGCCTCGATGTCGGCCACCGTGGTGCCCAGCACATACGAGAACGGGCCGAGGTAGGCCACGTCGAGCCGCTTGGAACGCAGCGCTTCGATCACGCCGTTGTAGTCGGCCGCCACGAAGGGCTTGACCGCGAAACCGAGGGCCTTGGACAGCATGTCCATCATGGCCTGGCTGTTGGCAATCATGGCGCGCGAGTCCTCGGAAGGAATCAGCCCGACAGTGAGAACCTGCTGTGCCCGTGCCATCGGCACGAAGGCGGACGCTGTCACGGCGGCAGTGCCGAGCAGCAGCTTTCTACGCTTCATCATGGTTGTCTCCAGTGGTCTGCGTTGCATGAAATCCTCAGGCCGTTTCGAAGGGCAAAAGTACCCGTCTCGAGTCTTCCAGTCGTGCGTGTCATGGTCATGACAACGTGAGGATTCGGGACGTCCGGCGTGTTTCTGTCGAGGCCTGGTCCGTCTTGAGCGCGAGTACATCACTGGTACTCATATCGATCAAATTCAAATTTTTTCGATGATCTATATACTGAACCTATTGATCAGAAAGGCTCCCGCGATGCGCCTCACCCAGCTGCGTTCCTTCTATGCCGTGGCCCGCGAAGGCAGCTTCACGCGGGCCGCCGAGCACCTGCACGTGAGCCAGCCCACCATCACCACGCAGGTGCGCTTTCTCGAAGAGGCCTACCAGGTCGAGCTCTTCCACCGGCGCGGCCGGCGCGTGCAGCTCACCGAGATCGGCGAGCAGCTCATGCAGCTCGCGCAGCAGATCTTCAGCCTCGAAGGCGATGCGGTGGCGCTGCTCGGCGACGCCGGCAAGCTGCGCACCGGCCACCTGCGCGTGGCGGCCGTGGGCCCGTACCACGTGACCAAGATGCTGGTCGACTTCAGCCTGCGCTACCCCGACGTGAAGGTCACGGTGAGCACCGGCAATTCACAGGACGTGCTCGACCGCCTGCTCGACTACAGCGCCGACGTCGGCGTGCTCGCGCAGCTGGTGCGCGACGACCGCTTCCTGTCGGTGCCCTTCAGCCAGCACCCCGTCGTGATGTTCGTGCCCTCCACGCACCGCTTCGCGAAGCGGCGCAACATCCGCCTCGCGGAGCTGCAGGGCGAACGGCTCATCCTGCGCGAGCAAGGCTCGACCACGCGCAAGGCGCTCGAACTGGCGCTCGCGAAAGCCAAGGTCGACGTCGACGTGGTGATGGAGATCAGCAGCCGCGAAGTGATCCGCGAAGCCGTGGCGCAAGGCCTGGGCATCGCGGCCGTGTCGGGCGTGGAGTTCGTGCCGGGGCCCAACCTGCACATGGTCGGCTTCAGCGACACCGAAATTTTTACCTACGCCCACGTGCTGTGCCTGGCCGAGCGGCGCGAGATGCGCATGGTGAGCGCCTTCTACGACACGCTGGTGCCGGCCATCGAGGCGCGCAAGCGCAAGAGCTGAGAGCGAACGCCGCGTCAGCCGCGCGGATGGTGCGCCGCGTGCAGCTGCTTCAGGCGCTCGCGCGCCACGTGCGTGTAGATGGTGGTGGTCGAGATGTCGGCGTGGCCCAGCAGCAGCTGCACCGCGCGCAAGTCGACGCCGTGGTTCAGCAGGTGCGTGGCAAAGGCGTGGCGCAGCGTGTGCGGCGACAGCGGCACATGAATGCCGGCGGCCGCAGCTTGCTTCTTCACGATGACCCAGAACATCACGCGCGTCATGCCCGCGCCGCGCGCGGTCACGAACAGGTCGGGCGTCTGCTGGCCGTCGAGGATCACGGGGCGCGATTCGTCGAGGTAGCGTTCGATCCAGCGCCGCGCCTCGCCGCCGAAGGGCACGAGGCGTTCCTTGTTGCCCTTGCCGAGCACGCGCAGCACGCCGTCGTTGAGGCTCATGTCGATCGCCTTCAACGCCACCAGCTCGCTCACGCGCAGGCCGCTCGCGTACATCAGCTCCAGCATCGCGCGGTCGCGCAGGCCGAGCGGGCTCTCGACATCGGGCGCGGCCAGCAGGTCGTCGACCTGCTTCTCGGACAGCGTCTTGATCGCGCGCGGCATCTGTCGCGCAGGCATGAGGCGGATGCTCGGGTCGGCCGTGATGCGCCGCTCGCGCAGCGCCCAGCGGTAGTAGCGCTTGAACACCGTGAGCCGCCGGTTCGCCGACGTCGCCTTGCCCTTGGTGGACAGGCGCACGCCCATGTAGGCCTGCAGGTCGGTCTCGCGCGCGGCGTCCAGGCCCATGCCATCGCGCTGTTCGCGCAACCACTGCGCGAACAGCGCGAGGTCGCGGCGGTAGGCGGCCAGCGTGTTCTTCGACAGCCCGTCCTCGAGCCAGAGGGCGTCGATGAAGGTGTCGATGTCGGCGGTGGGGGGAGCGGCGGCGGCCTCGGTCATGCGGTGCAAGATAACAAAAGAAAAAGCCGCCCGGAACGCGGGCGGCTTTTGTGGGGAGCGAAGCCGGTCAGTCGAGCTTGAGGTTCTGCTTCTTCACGACCTGCTTGTACACGTCGAACTCGGCCTTGATCTGCGCGGCGAACTGGTCGGGCGTGTTGGCCACGATCAGCGAGCCGGTATCTTCGATGCGCTTCTTCACGGCCGGATCTTCCACCGCCTTCTTCACGCCCGCGTTGATCTTGTCGACCACTTCCTTCGGCAGGCCCTTGGGGCCGAGGATGCCGTAGTAGGCCATGCGGTTCACCGGCTCCAGGCCGACTTCCTTGAAGGTCGGCACGTTCGGCAGGCCGGCCACGCGCGTCGGCGCCGACACCACGATCGGCACCAGGCGGCCGCTCTGGATGAAGGGCATGGCCGAGGGCAGGTTGTCGAAGATGATCGGCACCTGGCCGGCCACCACGTCGTTCAGCGCCGGGCCTGCGCCGCGGTACGGGATGTGCGTGACGAAGGTGGTGGTCAGGCTCTTGTACAGCTCCATGAGCAGGTGGCCGATGCCGCCCGTGCCCGACGAGGCGTACGAATACTTGCCCGGGTTCTTCTTCAGCTCGGCCACGAACTCGGCGTAGTTCTTGGCCGGGAAGCTCGGGTTCACGGCGATCACGTTCGGCGTGGCTGCGATGTTGATGATCGGCGTGAAGTCGGTGATCGGGTCGTACGGCGTCTTCGGGTTGATGGCCGGGTTGGCCGCCGTGCTCGACACCGTGGCCACGCCCAGCTTGTAGCCGTCGGCCGGTGCACGCGCCGTTTCGGCCGCGCCCACGATGCCGCCGCCACCGGCGCGGTTGATCACCACCACGGGCTGGCCCAGCACCTTGCCCAGCGGGTCGGCGATCACGCGCGCCACGATGTCCGTCGTGCCGCCGGGTGCGAACGGCACGCTCAGTTCGACCGGCTTGGTGGGATAGCCCTGCGCGAAACTCTGGCCTGCCACTGTGACCAGCGCGGCAGCGCCCACGAACGCGCTCCATTGACGACGTTGCATCGATAACTCCTTGACTTGACGGGACCGGCCGGGGCGGCCGGAAAAAAGCGAAGCCCGGATGCTAGCGGGTCGGGGCTTTCCGTCATGCTGTGGAATACCCACGGTTGTGCCGGTTTATGCTCGAAGCGGTGAACTACGCGCAGCTGCTCTTCCCCGATTTCTCCCTCATCGCCATCGGCTGGCTCCTGTGCCGCTACACCGCGCTTGACCGCCGCGTGTGGGACCAGGTCGAGAGCCTGGTGTATTACTTTCTATTTCCCGTCCTGCTGTTCCATTCGATCGTGCGCAGCCCGCTCGACTTCGGTGCGACCTCGAGCCTGCTGACCGCGGGCGTCGGCGTCGGGCTGGCCGGCATCGCGATGGCCTACGCCCTGCCCTTCGTGCCGGGCCTGCGCACGCACATCGACCGGCACGACCACGCCGCCAGCGCGCAGATCGCGTTCCGCTTCAACTCGTTCATCTGCCTGGCGCTGGCCGAGCGGCTGGCCGGGCCCGAGGGCCTGCTGCTGATCGCGGTGCTGATCGGCGTGTGCGTGCCGATGTTCAACATCGCCGCTGTTTGGCCGATGACGCGGCATGCGCAGACGGGCTTCGTGCGGCAGCTGGTGCGCAATCCGCTGATCGTGGCGACGCTGGCGGGGCTGCTGGCCAATGTACTGGGGCTCACGGTGCCTGGCTGGTTGACGCCGACGCTCACGCGGATCGGGGCTGCGTCGCTGGCGTTGGGGCTGCTGGCGGCGGGGGCGGGGATGCAGTTCGCGACGCTGGGGAGGGGGAAGGTGTTGGCGGTGTCTGTGCTGGCGATACGGCATTTCTTCTTGCCGCTCGTGGCTTGGGGGTTGTCGCTTGCGCTGAAGCTGGACGCTACGCAGGCTTCGGTGTTGATGGCTTTTTCTGCTGTGCCTACGGCTTCCAGTGCTTATGTGCTGGCGGCTCGGATGGGATACAACGGGCCTTACGTGGCGGGGTTGGTGACGCTGTCTACGATCTTGGGGGTGGTTAGTTTGCCGTTTGCGTTGGCTCTGCCTCGGTAGTTTCAGCATCGCTGTGGGTTTGCTTCCCGAGGCCGGGTCTCGGCCCGGCGGCCGACCTACTTTTCTTTGCTTCGCCAAAGAAACGTAGGCAAAAGAAAGGCGACCCTACTGTCTGCGTCCCTCCGCTTCGCTACGGGCA
>Ga0160440_100066_pt1 | contig 131777 bp, 118 predicted proteins | sample HID1971I_E1MG_FD_108277 | JGI IMG/M metagenome (GOLD analysis project Ga0160440, IMG submission 108277) | Enriched millipede-associated microbial communities from UW Madison campus, WI, USA - HID1971I_E1 MG | ecosystem: Host-associated > Arthropoda: Insects > Digestive system > Unclassified ... | reverse complement strand
TTGTGCATCGGCAGGAATGCGATCACGATTCAGTTTGCGAAAGCCCAGCCATTTGACGGTAGCAATACTACCACTTGCAGTCAGAACCTGATCACCTGCTTTTAAGGTTTCCACTTTGACTTCGCCATCAGGCGTAGCAATGTGAGTACCTTTAAGGTAGCACGCGTAAGTCATCGTGCCGCCTTCGAAGGTTACCTTTGACAAGTCCTCGCCCCTTGCATCAAAACTGCCAACAACTCGGCCGCTCTCATCACGGAAAACCAGATTTCCGCCTTCTACCGCGCCTTGCGTTGCGCCATTCACCTGGATCTGATCGCCAGCGGAAAGCCCGGCAATCTTGGGCGAGCTGGACAAATCAAGTTGCAGGCCGCCCGGATTGTAGATCAGGGTGGATGTCCCATCGCTGCCCAAATCAAATGTAGTCGAGTTTGCAGCGCCGCCGCCAATAGAGGGAGGTGAATATTCGAGTGTTGAACCTTCACCAAGATTGTAATTACTGGTTTGTCCTGCACTCAGGTCGAAAAATTCGGAGATTTTTACATGCGCATTTTCGCCCAGGTTCAGCGTTGAAGTGCCGCCAACCGGGATCAGACGCGTCTGTGTCAGGTCCAGAACGTCATCGGAATTTGTCGCGTTATTGATTGTCAGTGTGGTGTTGCCCGCCACGCTATCGACGGTAAGTTTTTGATCGCCAGGGTAGGAATTCTGATCAATCGTTTTGTTAGAAGAATTAAACAAACCGCCAAGTGTGATAGTTGCCATGGTATTACTCATCCATATAAGTAAAAAGCGTTAATTTGAAAATCAGTGGCTTTAATAATCTTTACAATTGGCATGGAATTAATGTATTCAATTGTAATATTGCTTAAGGCATCGCCAGTCTAGCTAGCCCGGATGATAGCCACAACGACACAATCATAAGAAATGTCATGGCATAACATTCCTTGACGATGTGCCCATAGAGGTCGATATTTTTAGCTGTATGTTATCTGCACATTAGTGTCTTATATTGCATTTAAAGCAAAGATTAAATTTTACGGAATTATATTTTTCCGTCCAAATCGGAGAAATCTGCTTTCTGTCCGGTTGTGTAATACCGGCGTAGCGACTTTTCCCACTGGATGAGCGAAGGGTCGCCATAAGCGACCAATTGGAATTTAAATTGTTTGAAAATGTACCAAAGTCGGCTATTGGTCTGGGGCTTGGTTTCCCAGGCAAATATTCGTCCGTCCTTATTCATGGCCAGAAATTTAGTCCATTGTGGGACGATGATGAGTGTGTCGTAGTAATTTACGATTTTGACTGATTGCTTGATCAGCATTGCTGGTTACCCACTGTCCTGGGCCGTTTTTGATTGTTGCGTGAGAAGGCCAGGATTACATTGAAAGGCATAATGTAACGCTATGTGTGCAACTCGACTGTCAATAAGTGAAAAGCACAATTGCCTTGATACGTAATTTAACCAGCCAAAAAAAGCCGCCAAACGTAGAATATATTCATGGCAAAATTTTGCGTTCAAACGCCGAATGCGAGTGAGGTGTTTTCACCGAAGGCATCGTTATTGATGATTTCTCTAGGGCTGGCTGGGAACCCGCTCTGAGCGGCGCCACGCACCTGTAATGCGGTGTTCATGTCAACATAAAGAGTGATGATTATGGTGAGTAATCATGTTAACGTTCGCTTCAATTTCAATTGAATTTTTATAAAAAAAACCTCACACAAGAATTTGGCGAGGTTATTTTTGGAAATATCACTGGGTGCATTATTAGAATTTCTTTGCCCAGAACGAACAGCGCTTATTTTTAAAATATTGTCGTCTGTTCGCGATTCGAATATTACACCTGTATCTAAAAATTTCAACATAACGTTTTCCCGAATGCCTGAGCGACACGCGAGCGATGCATGCGATCGGATTTGGCGCCCAGAGTCAGAGCCGGGTAGCATATAAATAAATGGGGTGGAAGAGCGCTGAGCGAAAAATTGCCATTGGATATTTGCGGTTCGGGCTTTCAGGCTCTTCGATATTGATCCCGACTCAAATTATCGATGCCTTAATTTATTGAAGTGATGATTATCAACTTGTCAGCGTTATTTTGAGATTCGATATGATACGAATTAGCAACAGCTTCGCACGGTATTTTACGAACACAAAAATAGCTATTTCATTTTGGTGCTCAAGGTAATTTGTTTTTCTATTGCAAATGCAAAAAATGAGAATAAAAAATCAGGGACCAAAAGTAACGATAGGATTGTTATATTTATGGATCGGCAAGGCGAATTATGTGACGTATCCGAGCCTTTGGTTTTACATGTAATTGCAACCATATTGCTGCGTAAGCAAATGGAATAACGCTCATTTATTCTGTATCAATATTATTAATAAATTATATTAAGTTACAACTAGCAATATTATTTTTAAAAATATATTGCATATGTAAAACAAAACGCGCAGACTTTGCATCGTAGTTCAATTAATAATTATTATGAAATATAAAAATTGAGACTTAACGGCAATAGCGTTCTGAATAAATTGTTTAAAAAATAAATATCTATATCTAATTGATATTAAAAAATAAATTAAATAATACGCTTAGCAAATCTATTACCTCAAGATCCAATATTTCCGATAATGCAAAGAATGCGCGGGCCTTGTTAAACAAGCTTGCGTTAATAAAACAATTAAAATCAGGTAACCAATTAATTCTTATATATTACCAAATTTAATTATCGTAAATAAATATATGTAACATCATTGGTTGTCTGGTCGCAGATTTCGGACCGGATAAATCGGCGGTCTCTATCAATCTTCAATACGCTTACTGCGTGGATCAACAGAGAAATTGCTGCTTTATTTGACCTGAAAAACCGGACATACGGTCCGGGACCTTAATGCTATCAATCCTTCAAGGAGCAGCAAAATGAAAAAACTACTATTAATCTCTGCATCTGCTTTGGTAATGGCTTCTAGCGGCGTATACGCTGCAACTCTGACTGGTGGTTTCTATGGTGTGGGCGGTACGGCAGGCAGTACCGCCGGCGGTGGTTCCAGTGCGACTGGCAGTCAGGGTTCACTTCTGGCAGGCGCAGCAACCAACGCGTCGGCAGCTCAGAACCAGACTATGTCTGGTGCGCAGGTAACAGGCGGTTTTGGCGGTGTCACGACAATTACAGAAGGCAATTCGCTGTCAACACAAACCAATACCGGCGGTGCATTGGGCCTGGCAGGTCAGACATCTAATGCGGGAGCAGGGGGCGCATTCGGATCAGGCGCCACTGGCAGTTTTGGCACCATTGGCGGCTTTCTTAGCTTCGCACCGTAATTTCTCTTGATACGGCAATAACTCACAGTAACCGGGCCTTGTTCAGATCAATGCCGACGCGTCGACTGTTCTTGGCGGGTTGGAGTAGAACATTGACCTGGTTACCTGATAAGGGATATGCCAATTGAGACCGCAACTCAAGGAGTTGAAAATGAAAAAACTATTATTGTTATCAGCGCTGGTGATTGCGTCGACAGCCGTTTCGGCGCAAACCATTACGATTGGCGCGTTTGCCACCAGCGGTGGCGCTGGTAGTACAGCCAGTGGTGGCTCATCGGTCGCCGGCAGCCAGGGCTCGCTTGGCACTTCGGCCGCAGGCAACACCTCTGCGGCATCCAATCAAACGGCATCTGGTGCGCAAGTAGTGGGCGGGCCCGGCGGCGTAACAACGCAAACCGCCGGACAATCTCTTTCTTCGCAAACCAATTCCGGGTTTTCTCTCGGGTTTGCTGGACAGACATCCAATGCGACTGCTGGTGGCGCCTTTACATCCGGAGCGGGTGGCACCTTTGGAACGATCGGCTCTTTTGCTCACTGGACACCTTAAGGCGGGTGCGTATCGCACAAGCACTTAAAAAAAGAAACCATCTTCTCGGGGAGAGCGCGCTCTCTCCGTAAGGGAATTGCCATGAAAATGATACTTGTCGTTACCCTTGGGTTGCTGCTGTCACCGCCGGTGTTTGCCCAATCAGCAGGAGCAATCTCGGGTTCAAACTCTAACGCCAATAGCGGATCAAATGCCAACTCAAATCAGTCCGCCGATTCCGGTGCAGCTGCAGTCGTTGATCTGACCTTTGGCGGCTCGGAACAAAGGCGTACACAGACAGTCCATACCACCCCAAATGTATATGCACCGCCCAGTATGTTTGGCGGCGTGAACAACTGCGGTCAGTCGAGCACATTTGGTATTGGTGCGACCGGTTTTGGTATCGGTGGTTCGCTGGCCGGTGAGTCCGAAGCGTGTAATGCGCGCGAAGATACCAGCATTGCGTACAAGCTGGGATACAAAGATGTGGCAGACATGCGTTTTTTCTGTTTCGGTGAAGACGTGAACCGCAAAGCCTATGAATCCACTGGCCGAACTTGTCCCAATTACGCTACCGCCAAAGGACTCCCGGAGCGCCCGGTGGCCGCTGTTAATAACAGCAGGATCAATAACAGCCAGAGTCAGCGCAATACCAGCCGTGTAGTTGCGACGACGCCGGTCAGAAGTCCGGAAGTTTATGTGGACAGGCCAAGGCTGCAGCCCCAGGCTACGCAGGATCTTCGTGCATTTTACGGTTCGAATTGACAGCGCTGCTGGCATTGCCAAAAAAAATGTCGGATCAACTGCTAAAGAGGCTGGAATATGTTCGTTATCCCAAGGCCAGGTTGCTTTGAATTGCGGTTGGAGCAGTCAGGGGAAAAAAACAAGGCGCCGTCGCCATTGATAATGGCACACGACGGCGCCCCGTAGCCTACCGGGCGGGCATTTTTTTTTGAGGGTCGGGAGTTGCCATGGCGTGCAATGACCCGGTGAAAAACTGCTCTTGTGATAACAGGAAAATCACAAATGAGTATGATCATGGAAGACGAAATCAAACGTTGGACAGCCAAGCGTAAAAGTGCGCTGGTGCTGGATATTATTCAAGGGAAATCGACGGTCTCAGAAGCCAGTCGCATTTATAACCTGCCTGCTGCCGAGGTCGAAAGCTGGGTAGTTGATGGCAAACGTGGTATGGAAAATGCATTGAGGGCAAATCCGCTGGATGTCAAAGAGCAGTATGAGCGTCAGCTCAAGCAACTGCAGGAGGCGTACGGAGAGGCGATGCTGGAGCTGCGCGCCAAGAAAAAGCTACAACCCCTGTTGGACGAGGCCAACAAATGAATGGGTAGATCCGCCAGGGATTGCAAGCTGATGAATTTATCGTTTCAATTGCCAGACTGTGCTATTGGTTTTGGGTGGCAGGACGTCCGCATTTTATTTGGCTGCTTGCATTGAGCAGACCACCCGATTTTTATTTACTTTGTTGTTGCGCATGCCGTTAGCGGGTTTTCCGTAATAAGCAATTCATTGTAACGTTTTCCGTGGCATGGAAAATGGTATTTGCGACGGCAGCAGCAGTGCCGATAAGACCGACTTCTCCCACGCTCTTGGCGCTTGGCGCGTTCACGCGCCGATCGTCTTCCTTAAGCAAATATCATCACGATATCGTCAACGTCTGCTTGGTCGGTGTGGTGTGCTCGGCCAGATTATGATTCATGAATCGCCCTGCGTTATGAGCCAGCATGCCGTATCTGTACAATGCCTGGCTTATACCCCAGACGATGCCGCCCGTGATCTGATTCGCTGCGGTCTTAGGGTTGAGCGTTTGTTGCGAAAGCCCCGAAAGCTATAAAAATAATTTGACACAGAAGCCCTAAAGGGTAAGGCATATACACGTCTCGTAACAGAGTGCTGGTTCCTGTCACGTAAGTATCCCGCGCGAGCAGAAGTTGCAGGTAGAATAGCGTGTAGGCTCATGGTGCTGGCCGCAATAGGGCGGGCTCATCACAATTGAACTACATAAGAAATTGCCGATAAAGGAGTCGCCATGGATCATCTATTTGCAAAATTTGCGACAGTTATTTCGCATGTAACGGGCAGTCCCATCACGTTCATCATTTGCGTAGCAGCAGTCCTGCTCTGGGCGATTTCCGGGCCCTTCTTCGGTTTTTCAGAGACCTGGCAACTGGTGATCAACACCGGTACCACCATCATTACGTTTCTGATGGTGTTCCTGATTCAGAATACTCAGAATCGCGACAGCGTTGCTTTGCAGACAAAGCTGGACGAAATCATTCGCTCATCGGATGCGAAAGACCAGTTTATGGGAATTGAAACAATGACAGACAAGGAGCTGGAAGCGTTGCATGAAAAATGCGAGAAGGAGGCCAGGCACTCGCAGATGATGCTGGAAAAAACTCATGCGGAACGGCGCACGCGCAAGAGCCGAAAGAATTAGCAGCGTGCCGCCTGCCATGTTCTTGGCGCCGGTGCAGTGCTCCAGGCTGATACAAAGCAGAAAAACGGAACGATTGACTGCTTGCTGATGGCCAATGATTCCAACTGCTGCTCATGTGCAGCTCGACCATGCAGACGCAGGCAGTTCACGCATTGCACATGTATTGAAATCGGCGGCTGGCATCCATCAATTGCTGCTGTAATCGGGTAACAATGCAGTCCACGGACTCCACCGAGCGCGCAAAACCCACTGCTGGCCCCATTGACAGCATGCCTTCTTCGTGTTCTCCCCGTTCGTACACCAGCGCTCTTGTGCGCGCACCGCTGATTAATTCCCCGAATTCAGCATACTCACGTGCTCCTGCCTGCTCCTTGGCTGCGACCTTGCGAGCATTGATATTATTAATGACTCGCCAGGTGTCGCCCAAGGATCCAAGAACCGTGCACGTGCCGTGCTGATCGGTGGCGGCCACGCGTTGCTTATATGCGTCGTGTGCCGGTGTTTCGTGTGCGAGCGTGAAAATACTGCCCATGACCACGGCATCTGCGCCCAAGGCAAGTGCAGCTGCGATTTGTCGTCCGTGGCCGATACCCCCGCCCAATGCCAGTGGAATGTGCAATTGCTCAAGCGCATACGCGCCGTTCAAAAACGTTGGCAACTGGTTGCTGCCGGGATGACCGCCTTCTTCCATGCCAACCAGGGTTACCGCATCTACGCCAAGATTCTGCGCGGCAACAGCGTGGCGTACATGGGCGCATTTGTGAATCACGATCGAATTGGTTTGTTGCAATTGTGGCAATAGCGATGTTGGCGGCAGTCCCGCTGTCTCGAAAATACGCACGCCTTCTTCAAGAGCGATGCTTAAACGTTCAAGCACAACGTCATTGTTCTGCATACGACGCGATAGCGTCAGATTGACGCCGAAGGGCATGCCACAAGTTAGCTGACGACATGTTTGCAGTTCCTGACGGAATTGCGCATTAGAATTTGAACTGCGCGCCGTGATGAAACCCATGCCACCGGCTCTGACCATTGCGGCGACCAGGTGTGCATTGGAAAGCCACATCATGCCGCCCAGAAGCAAGGGCCATCGGATACCGAGCAATGTGGTCATGCGCGTTGGATAGTGATCCGGGATAGTCGCACTGCGATGATGAATGTCAATATCTGTTGCGCTATCAGCTCCTGCGTCCATGTTCATATATCTTTTCCCAATAGCAGAACAGGGTGCAGCTCACGGGCCAACTGGCTGATCAGAGGGCCGACTTCTTCGAGCATGAGCGCAGTGGGCAGTAGAGAGCTGGGTCCGCCACAACTGACCACAAGTCGTTCGCCATCGGGAAGCTTGATCCCGGAGGCTACAGTATTGATTTGGTATTTGGGCCGCTCGTGAAAGACAAAACCACACTCAGGATAATTTGCCAGCGCCTGTTTCATTGCCTTGAGCTCGGCGGCATCTGCCAGCTTGCCACTACTCTGGGCTTGTGCCAGCAGTTGCTCGCGTACCTCGGGATTGCAGTTTGCCAGATATGCCCAGCCAATCGCGCTGTGAAACAATGGGATGCGCGAACCTACACGCAGATTCATCAACAGCGGTGAATTGCCCTGGCAGCGCAGCAGATAGACAATACTACTGCCTTCCCGTCGGCCCAGGGCAACGGCTACCTGATAACGGTCGGCAATCGCCTGCAGCATGGGACGCACGACCTCCAGGGCATCCTGGCCCGCCAATCCCGCTGCACCTAACGCGATCGCCGCTGTTCCCAATTGCAACTTGTCCTTGCCCGGGACGTTTGCCAGAAAGCCGGTTTTCTGCAAGGTATAGCAGAGTCGCCATACGGTGGGCTGCGCTAATCCGGTCATTTGGGCGATATCCGTTGTGCCCAGCATCCTTTGTTCAGCATCAAAGCATTGCAATATTTCCAGCCCTCGTGCCAGCGCAGTGACGAACTGTCGGTCCGTTGCGTCGGATGTCATCGCGTTTTCATCGTCTTTTGGATTGGGGCGTCTTGACATAAATATCCTCTTTCATTATGATAATTCAAATAGCAAATTAACAATTCGCACTGCAAATTATAATGGAAATGACGAAAGACATCAATACTTCATCTGCGGGGAGGCAAATCAGCGGCGCCGTATCGTGGCCGGGCAGCTGTTATTGGGGGCCGTCTGCGGTGGGGCAGATAGTTGAGGCTGCCGGATCCAGGCTGTGCCGTCCGCTTGTCATTACCGACCCGGGTGCATGGCGTGCCAGTAGCGCTGTTGTGCAATCGGCGCTAGCAGCAAGGTCGATACAGGATTGGCAGGTGTTTGACGGTGTGGTGGCCAACCCATCGCTGGCCGAGGTACGAGAAGCATTGCGAATGGCGCGACATTCCGGCTGTGTCAGTATTATCGCCGTGGGCGGGGGTAGCGTCATTGACGTGGCCAAAGTCGTGTTCGGATGTCTTTGCAGCGGTCTGGAGCCTGAAGAACTTGCCGCACCGCACGGCCGGGCATGGCTTGAGGGCCCTGTGCAACCTGATGTGCCGTTATTGCTTGCCATTCCCACCACATCGGGCACGGGTAGCGAGAGTAGCTCAGCGGCGCTGATTCAGGGCGATGACGGGCGTAAGCATATGTACCGTTCCTTGCGAACCCGTCCTGCATTGGTCGCGTTACAACCTGACCTTACCTTGAACCTGCCAATGCGTCCGACTGCGCAAGGCGGATTTGACGCAGTGCTGCATGCACTAGGTGCGCTGGTCAATATCGATTCCAATCCGATTGGTAAAGCCATCGCCTTGCAGGCCCTGCGTGCCTGTATGCAAGCACTGCCGTTGGTGCTCGACGAACCGGACAATCTGGGTGCCCGTACCCAGATGCAGATGGGGGCATATCTTGCAGGAGTGGCAATCGGTATCTGCAAAGTAGACGCCGTGCACGCCATGTGTACTCCGCTGGAGTCGGTCGTAGACATGGCGCACGCTGAAGTGTTAGCCCCTGTCTTTGGCGTGGTGTCGCGTTGCACCATACAGACACATGCCAGCGTTTATGCCAATACCGCCCGGCATTTGAATAATGCCAGTACAGGCGATGATCATCGGGATGCGCTGGCGCTGATCCAGCGGGTCGAAGACTTGGCCAGGCAGGCAAATATCTCTTTGTATTTGACCAATTTGCAATTGACCGAACAGCAAGCCGGTCAACTGGCGACTCAGGCTATGCAAAGCGCATCCATGTCGCTTAACCCGCGCAGTCTCACTCACGCAGAAGTCAGCTCACTGTACCTGCAAATGGCCAATTAAGGATCCAGTCATGAATGTTATTGATTCCAAACCATACGCAATGCTCATCGACGGGCGCTGGCAAGCCGGCCGGGAGGGACTGGTCTTTGACACACTCAACCCGTCTACAGCAAAAGTACTTGCCCAGGTACATCAGGCGGACGCAGCTGACGTGGATGCTGCCGTTCAGGCAGCCCACAGGGCATTCGAAAATGGCTGGCGCAGGACTACGCCGGCCGAACGCGGACGATTGCTAAGACGCCTGGCGGTGCTGTTTGAGCGTGATAGGGAAAAGCTTGCGTGGATAGAGACACTGAATGTTGGCAAGCCCATTACGCATTCGCTCGAATCGCTCAAGGCCATGCCGTCTTCATTGGAGTATTTTGCGGGCATGATTCCTGCCGTCCGAGGAGAAACGATTGCCGTGGGAAACAGCGATGTGCTCAATTACACCATTCGGGAGCCATTGGGTGTTTGTGCGCTGATTATGCCGTGGAACTACCCGATGACGCTGACGATCAACAAACTGGGACCTGCGCTGGCGGCCGGAAATACCATCGTGCTCAAGCCGTCCGAGGTCACGCCGCTGTCGACCCTGGCGCTGGCGCGCCTGTTCGAGGAAGCGGGCTTTCCGCCTGGCGTTGTCAATGTGGTCAATGGTCCGGGCGCGATCGTAGGCGAACAATTGGTCACGCATCCGCTCGTGTCCAGGGTGTCGTTCACGGGCGGAACTGTAACCGGTGCCCGCATTCTCGCTTCCACCGCAAGCGACTTGAAGCGGGTCACGCTGGAATTGGGTGGCAAGTCGCCGCTGATAGTATTTGACGATGCCGCACTGGACAAGGCTGTTGCTGTCGCTGCGGGAGACATCATAAAAAATTCCGGCCAGGTATGCATTGCCTGCACACGCATACTTGTGCAGGAAACGATACTTGATGATTTTCTTGATCGCCTGCAACGGCGCCTGCGAGCAGTGCGGGTTGGCACGCCTGAAGCTGCCGATACCGAAATGGGGCCGCTGGTCAGCGCAGCGCAAAAGCAGCGTGTCGAACATTACATTCGGCTTGCGACAGAAGAGGGGGCCAAGACCGTTTCCTTCGGTGACGTTGCTCTGGACGACAACACGGCATCCGGTTTTTTTATGCCGCCCACATTGCTGCTGCGTTCTAACGCGCAAATGCAATCGGCACAGGATGAAATCTTTGGACCGGTGCAATCGGTTATCAGTTTCAGGGACGAAGACGATGCCTTGGACATTGCCAATCATTCCCGCTATGGGCTGGCTGCCGTGGTCTTCACGCGGGATGGGGGACGTGCCTTGAGAATGGCCAGAGGCCTGCAATCGGGAAGCGTTGCCATTAATACCGGCGTGCGCACTTCCTTCGATGCGCCCTTTGGCGGTTATAAGCTTTCTGGTCTCGGTAAGGAGCGAGGATTGGAAGCCATTTATGAAAACACGCAGTTAAAGAACGTCAAATATGACATGAGTGTTTGAGCAGTTAATAATCCAAGGAGGAAGTGATGAAAGTTTTTATGAAAGTGGCACTGGGCGTGGCAGCATGTTCGCTGGCGACCAGCGCGATGGCAGAGTGGCCTGAAAGGCCCGTTCGCATGGTCATCGGGTTTGCCCCGGGAGGCGCATCGGATATAGCATTTAAAATGGTACAGGACGTGCTGGCAGAAAAGCTGGGTCAGCCTGTCGTGCCCGATTATAAGGCAGGTGCAAACGGTAATATCGCCAACAACGCAGTGGCTACAGCAGCACCCGATGGATACACTGCCCTGTGGGCCAATGTGGGGCCGCTTGCTGTCAATACCTATTTGTACAAGAACATCAAAACCGATCCGGGCGAAGTTTTTGCGCCGGTGACACAATTGACAGATTCACCGCTGATTGTTGTGGTTCCCAAAAGTTCGCCTTATAAAACCATGCCGGATTTGATTGCCGACATCAGAAAGGACCAGGAGAAGCTGACATTCGGTTCAGCCGGCCAGGGTAGTTCCATGCACATCGCAGGAACCTCACTCGCGCTTGCGTTGAACGCGAAACTGACCCACGTTCCGTACAAGGGTAGTGCGCCCGCGCTTCAGGACTTGATCGCCGGTCGACTGACATTCATGGTCGACAGTCGCTCAACGACCGCCCCCTTTATCGAGAATGGATCTTTGCGTGCATTGGCCATCAGCAGCAGCAAGCGCGCGCCGGATGTGCCTGATATACCGACCGTGGCAGAGTCCGGCGTACCTGGTTTTAACGTGACAACGTGGCAAGCCGTAGTGATGCCCAAAGGTACGCCGCAGCCCATTATCGACAAATTTTCCAAGGCCCTGCGCGACGCGCTGCAAACTCCTGTGGTGCGCGAACGGTTTGCCCGCGTGTATACGCCGTTAGTCGGCAGTACACCGCAGGAATTTGACCGATTCTGGGCCAGCGAACGGGCCGAGGCCAAAGCGCTGGTTGAGAAAGCCAAGCTTCAAATTGAATGAGAGTGACATGACCGAAATTGAAATCAGAATTTGGATGGGAAACTGAATATGGATCTGGGATTGAAAGACAGCACCGCTTTGATAACAGGCGGCGCCGGCACACTGGGCCTGGCAATGGCAACGCGTTTTCTTCAGGAGGGTTGCAATGTCGTGTTATGCGATGCCAGCCAGACGTCAATTGACAACGCCTGCCAACAGCTTGCTGCCTTTGAGGGACGTGTGCTTGGCGTACTTACTGATGTGACGGACAAGAATTCGGTGGCGCAGGCCGTACAACAGGCTACCGATAAGTGGAAAAAAATTGATGTACTGGTCAATAACGCCGGTTTTGCGCGTGATCGCTATTTGACCAAAATGTCTGAAGAGGACTGGCATGCGGTTCTGGATGTGACGTTGCAAGGCGCTTTCCATTGCACCCGTGCCGTATTGCCGATGATGATGGAAAACCGATACGGCCGCGTTATTAATATCGCATCGCGTGCGCATCTTGGCAATCCAGGGCAGACCAATTATTCAGCTGCAAAAGCCGGCTTGATAGGCTTCACCCGTTCGCTGGCGCTGGAATCCGGCAAATTCGGTATCACGGCCAATGCCGTGGCGCCGGGGGTCATCTCTACGCCTCGCATGCAACAACGCCCCGACTATCAGGAGTTGACCGAGCGCGCCAAATCCAATACGCCGGTCGCCCGTCTGGGCGATCCGGCCGATGTGGCCGCAACCGTCGCTTTCCTGGCTTCCCGTCTGGCCGGGTTTACCACCGGCGAAACCGTCCATGTCACCGGAGGACGTTACGCATGAGCACGCCTTTTGATCTGAACGAGCATTTGAGCCGTCGCCTGTATTTTGATGATATCGATGAGGGGCAGAGCTGGATCAGTCCGCGTCGTACCGTGACCGAGGCGGATGTGATTCAGTTCGCCGGTCTCTCGGGTGATTTCAACTCGCTGCACACGGATGCCGTTTATGCGCAAGAACATCCTTTCGGTCAACGCGCTGCCCACGGGATGCTGACACTGGCCATCGCCTCCGGGTTGACCACGCGCATGCCGGTTTATCGGTTGATGGATGGCGCCCGGTACGCGCTGGTTGAATTGCGATGTCAATGGCGCAAACCGGTGTTTATCGGCGATACGATTCATGTGGAGCTGCGCATCGGCAAAAAAACCAAATCGCAGAAGCGGCCCGGAACGGGCCGGGTCTTGATGCATCGCATTATCAAAAATCAGCATGGTGAGGTCGTGGCCGACACCGAATGGACGACGCTGATGACATGCAGAAAGGAGGACGCATGAACGCAGGAGTGTTACAGTTCAAAGCCGGCCGGTTGCAATCGAATACCGCTTTTGACAGCCTGGCCAGATTGATACAGCCCCGTTCCGTGATGATTGTCGGTGCATCCACTACCGCAGGCACGTTAGGTTACACCACAGTGCAGAATCTGGTTGAACACTCGGATTGCAATGGCGACGTGTACTTGGTGAACCCCCGAGGCGGACAGTGGCAGGACAGGCCTTTGTACACATCAATTGGTGACGTACCGGCACAGCAAATAGATGTGGCGCTGTTGCTGGTCCCGGCAGATTCTGCTCTTGCTGCATTGGAGGCGTGCGCGGCTAAACAGGTGCGTTATGTCATTGTGTTTACAGGCGGTTTTGCGGAACTGGGCGAAGCGGGACGTCAGGTCGAGCAGCAGATGCTGGCGCTTGCCGCGCGTACCGGAATACGGCTGTATGGTCCCAATTGCGCCGGCATGACCATATTGTCGCCACGTCTTGGGTTGACCTTTTCGACCGAGTTCCGCAATGACGGTCGCAATAATAAACTTTCGCGTATCGGCCTTGTCACGCAAGGCGGCGGTCTTGGACGATCATTGATGCAGGGTAATGAGCGTGGAGTGTGTTTTTCCCGCTGGTTCTCTACCGGTAACGAGCTTGACCTGGATAATGCCGACTTTATTCAATGGCTGGCCCAGGACCCTGGGACGGATATCATCTGCACGGTCATCGAAGGCATCAAGGACGGAGAACGCTTTGTTGTTGCGGCGCAGGCAGCGAGCCGGGCAGGCAAACCGCTAATCGCCCTGAAAGTCGGTCGGTCTGATTTTGGCAAAAAGGCGGCGCAATCGCATACGGCCTCGCTGGCGGGCGACGATGTCGTTAATGATGCGGTGTTCTCTCAATATGGCGTCATCCGGGTCGACGATCTGGATGAAATGCTTGATGTGGCAAGCCTGCTCTCGCGCGTAGGAGTTCAGCGCTTAAAGCGTCTGTGTGTGTATTCATCTTCAGGCGGAGCAGGCGTACTGTCCGCAGACAAAGTGGGTGAAGCCGGATTAATCATGGCGTCGCTGGACGCATCGACAGTGGAGGAAATGGCAAAACACGCGCCATCATATGCCGCCCTGACTAATCCGGTTGATTTGACGACCAAGGCGCTGGTCGATCCACAGCTGGCCAGCAAATGCCTGTTGCCGCTTTTCAATGATCCCGGCGTGGATGCGGTGCTGTACCCGATCACCTCCAACTACGCTGCCAGCACGGAAGGCATGGTACGCAATATGCTTGAGGTGGCAAAACAGGGAAACAAAGCGTTTGTGCCCGTCTGGATGAGCAGCCGTCGCGGCCAGGCTCACGATTTATTGGTCGCTGAAGGCTTTGCGCCAGTCTATAGCTTGCGCAATGCCATGCAGGCGCTCAAGCGCATCAGTTGGTATGCCGAATGGACAGGACGTAACGACGGCCGGGGCGGCTCACCGGCGGATTTGCATGAAAGGGCTTGCGCTGGACCATTGCCGTGCAACGAGACCCAGGCCAAAGCGCTGATAGAGCAAGCCGGAGTACGCTCTCCGAAAGAGTCGCAGGTCCATACTGCCGACAAGGCGGCCATGCAGGCCAAAGCCATTGGTTTTCCGGTAGCGCTGAAATTAGTGGCCGATGGCGTGCTGCACAAAAGCGAAGTTGGCGGTGTGCAATTGAACCTGTGGGATGAGGCGCAGGTGCGTCGGGCTTTTGAGCAGATCATGGCAGCAGCGCGTGAGCATCAAGTGCCAGACAACAATATTCGTGGAGTACTTGTTTCCGAGATGATCACCGATGGCGTGGAAATGCTGGTTGGCATACATCGCGATGCGGTCTTCGGGCCGATTCTGAGCATTGGTGCGGGCGGTGTATGGGTTGAAGTAGAGGCCGATGTTGCGCGCTGTCGTCTGCCAGCGGATCGTGCTCTGCTGGAGCATATTCTGGACTCCACGCGGGTAGCCAGACGTCTGGCCAGTTACCGTGGTCTGCCTGCACGCGATCGATCAGCGCTGCTCGACGCAATGCAACGCCTTGCCGCGTTGTTTGTAAACTTGGGAGATCAGGTCCAGTCGCTTGAAGTCAATCCACTGGTGGTATTGAACAACGGTCACGGAGTTGTCGCGCTGGATGCAGTCATTGAATAATATTTTGCCTGCCTGTAAATGCTTTCGTTTTGTGCGAAGCATTTAGATGCGGGGACACAATTGCTTAACGAGGGAGCTTCTCGATGTTTAACAGTCAAATTGGCGGCGGCGACGCCCATTCTATTTCGGTCCGTGGTCATGACCTGGTCAATGATCTTTTCAATCGTGATTTTATCGATGTCCTTGCGCTGGAGTTGCTGGGGAAGTTTCCGACCCCCGAACTTAAACGTATGCTCAACCTGTTTTTGGTAAGCGCGACGGATCATGGCCTGACTCCCAGCGCACTGTCGGCACGCTTGACCTTGCATGGTGCACCCGAGTCCATGCAAGGGGCGCTGGCAGCAGGGCTTCTGGGCGCCGGCTCACGCTTTCTGGGCGTGATTGAATATTCAGCACGCTTTTTGCGCGATGCGCTGCCGCAGCAAGACAGTTATACCGACGAGGAGCTGCGGCAATTTGCAGAGGAGTGTGTAAAGGTCAATAAGGCAGCCAAACGCAAAATTCCTGGCGTGGGACATCCCATCCACGTAGACGGCGACCCCAGGTGCGAGAGAATGTTTGAGATTGCCAGGGAATGCGGCTTTTACGGCAACTATTCGCGCTTTGCCGTAGAGCTGGCCGCTGCTGCCGCACGCCAGTCCGGACGTAAAATTCCCCTGAACGCTACGGGCGCAAAAGGCGCGATTGTGCTTGACATGGGGTTGACGCCCGAGTTGGGCAAGGCGCTTACGATGATCGGGCGCTCTGTCGGCCTGATGGCTCACATCATAGAGGAGCAGCAAAATCCTATCGGACAAAAGGTCTGGGACATGGCTTCTGGCGCATAGTACCGGAAACTGCAGGGCGGGATCGCCCTGTACAGTGTCATTTTAAGAACTGCGTTGGCTCAGCTTTTTTTGACGCGCGGGCACGCACTGTCAGCAAGGGACACGAACGCTTCATCTCCAGGTATGGTGGAGAGTACTTTATAGTAATCATAGGGGGTCTTTGACTCCTGTGGCGTTTTGACTTGCACCAACGCCAGATCCATGATGACACGTCCGTCTTCGGGTCGGACCCTGGCATTCTTGATCAGCTTTGAGCCAATCGGCAGGTCGCTCATTGCTTTGGTTGCTTTGTCGCCATCGAACGTGCCTGCCGCCTTGACGGCATTCAGATAGTGACTCACGCTAACATAGGTTAATGCCTGCACAACCGAGGGAGCACGTTTAAAGCCACTTTTCTGTTGCCAGCGGCGGGTCCAGGCGCGCGTATCTTCATCGGTATCCCAGTAAAAGGCCGTAGGGAAGACCAAGCCTTTGGCAACCTCCAGCCCCATGCCATCGACATCGTTGATGAAAGTGAGAAAGGTGGCCAGTTTTTGTTTTCCCGCTGTCAAGCCAAACTCCTGTGACTGCTTGGCCAGATTCACCAGATCTCCTCCTGCGCTGGCAAGGCCGATCATATCTGCACCGGACGATTGTGCTTGCAGCAAAAACGAAGAAAAATCCAGCGCCCCTAATGGATGACGGACACTGCCCAGAACCTTGCCGCCTTCCTGGCTGATAAACTCGCTGGCGTTTTTCTCCAGCGTTTTGCCAAAAATATAGTCGGTGGTGACGAAATACCATGATTTTGCGCCCGCCTTGGCATTGCTGCGAACCACGGCTTTGGCCAGCGCATAGGTGTCGGGCGCCCATTGCGTGGTGGTTTCAGCGCATTGTGCGCCGGCGAAGTCTGCAGCAAAGCCACCGCTTATGAGTGCAGCTTTATTCTTTTCCCGGGCAATGGCAGCCGCGGCCAACCCGGTGGAGCTGGCGCCACCATCGACCACCGCAACCAGATTCCTGGTATCAAACCAACTGCGCACGAGTTGTCCGGCAACGTCGACCTTGTTTTGGGTATCGCCACCGATCACTTCGATCTTCTTGCCCAATACTTCACCGCCGAAATCCTCGACAGCCATCCTGGCTGCCACTTCAGATCCCAGGCCGCCCAGATCGGCGTATATGCCTGAGCGGTCGTTGGAGACGCCGATCCGCACAACGGAATCGTCTGCTGCTGTGGCATGCATGGCATATATACTGAGTAGGGCAGTAAATAGCATTTGGAATTTCACTGCAGTCTCCGTCACCAGGGTTGTTAGATTTGAATCGGTCATTATTCCCGGTCGCTTATGTGAGTGTCAATCGGGGTTTGTCACGGCTATCAGGCGTTGATTAACCAGACGCGCGTCTGGTTAATCCAGTTTGAACGCGATGTCCGCCAGGTCCAATGCATTGTCTGTCAGTGGCTGAGCCTGCAGATGGATCGCGCCGCCTTCAAGCGAAAGCGCATGCTTGAGCGGGCTCGCCGTAAGGCCGAGATAGAAGGTCTGTTCGGCAGGGAAAGCATCCAGTCCGGCGGGACAGCTGGCGGCCCATTGCAGATTGATCAGCGTGCCCAGCGCGCTTTCTGCATAAATGCCGACTGTGGTTTTTGCATCGTGTTGGGCTGCCCGCTGGCGGATGCGCTGTGCTTCGCCCATGCCGATTCGGCCAGGCTTGGTGCTCAGCGCCAGAGCACCTGCCTGTAAAAACCGTTCCGCATCCTGTTCAGTGGTGCAGGCGCGATCAACCAAAATCGGCAGTGGCGACTGCCGTTGCAACGATTCAAATAAGGATAGCGATTCGAGCGGGCAGGGGTCTTCGGCGTATTCAACGCCGCAAGCAGCCAATTGTTCCAGATAGTGCGGTGTTTCGGCAGGTGTGTAATGGCTGTTGGCGTCCACCACATACCGGCAATGGGCTGGCAGCGCGTCGTGCAAGGCGCGAAGTACCGTGAGATCGGTTTTGACACCCTGTCCGCCCTTCACTTTAAAGCTGCAGATACCATGGCGCGTGTAGTGCTCCAGGGCTTGCGCCACCATTTGCCCAGGGGGTTGCCGGGTCAGTGTCCAGGCAACGTCAACCTTGGATTGTCCCTGTGCAAAGCGCCAGTATGGCTGTTGATGGGCCGCCGCGCGTAACAGTTGGGCGGCGGTTTCGATCATGCCTTTACCCAGGCGATTTTCGGGAATGGGTGCGAGCGCACGGGCCACGGCCGGAGCATCACTCAGGTCTGTGTCGGTCAATTGCGGTATCAGTATGTCGTCAAAGGCGGCCTGCAGCATGGCGGGCGATACCCCAGACCAGGTCGCCTTGAGCGTGCCTTCAGCATAACCGGCCTGGCCGTGTTCGTCGCGCAATGTCAGCAATGCGTATACGCCTTCATTTTCCACCGCGTTGGCCCAATGGATGGTTTGAACGTACGGGATACGATAGAAGCGCAGCGACCAATCGGCTAACTTCATCAGTTGGTCCGGATTTGAGCAGATTTAACGAGTTTTCCCCACACCTGTATTTCCTGCTCGACATGGGTCCTGAAGGCATCCCCCGTCGTGCCAAGCATTTCGACGCCTTCGGAAGTGAACGTGTCGGCAAATGTCTTGTTGCGGATGATTTTATTAATCGCGGTGTTTAACTTCTGAACAATTGCCTTGGGCGTTCCAGCGGGGGCCAGATACCCCCACCAGCCTTGCGCATCATAGCCGGGCACGGTTTCCTGGATCGTGGGCACTTCAGGCAACGATGACATGCGGCTCTTGCCGGTGGTGGCAAGCGCCTTGACGCGGCCAGGTTGCAGGTAAGCCATCGTGCCGGGATAGGTGCCGAAGGTTACATGAACCTGTCCGCTGGCAACATCGTTCAAGCCCTGCGCCAGGCCCTTGTATGGGATATGCATAATGTCGGTCCCGGTCAGTTCTTTGAGCATTTCACCCATCAGGTGCGCCGAGCTGCCGTTGCCGGTGGATGCATAGACGTACTTGCCAGGCTCTTTTTTGGCAAGTGCAATAAATTCGGCCACGTTATTTGCCGGCAGTTTTGGCGTGGCGATCATCACATAGGAAGAGGTGGCGGCCAATGTGATGAACTCAAAGCTTTTGAGCGGGTCAAACGGGAGCTTCTTTACCAATGAGGGAAGAATCGAGTGAGCCGCTGCGGCTTGCAGCAATGTGTAGCCATCCGGATCAGCCCGCGCGACGAACTCGGTGCCAATCGCCGTGCCGGCGCCGGGCTTGTTTTCCACAATGACGGTTTGCTTGAGTTCTTCGCCAAGGTATTGCGCCATGCGCCGGGCCAGAATGTCATTGATGGCGCCGGGCGTATACGGCACGATAATGCGAATGGTGCGATTCGGGTAATTGTCGGCAGTTTGCGCCTGGGCTGAAAAAACCGCGCCGATGGTCAGGGCGAGCAAGGCTAAAGGACGAATTTTTTTCATATTTTGTCTCCTCTTCAGAGGTTTTTGTGGTTCTGGTGAACCAGGTGGTTTGGTTTCAATAAGAAACTATATGTTTTGATCGTTCGTCATATAGTTTCTTTTTTCAACTATAATTCAGTTGTTATCAACTTTCAACTGCTATTTATATGGTTTCATAAAGAAACTATAGATAGATGTATAAAGAAACTAATAATTGAAAAAACTCGACCTTAATCACAAGTGAATATTTATGAATGTTTCGAATGCCAGTACATACCCGCTCGTGCATAAAACCGTGACGCGTTATGAAGAAAACAATGGTCTGCGACAAGCAATCTCCATTGCCTATTGGGTACAGGGAGAGGGGCCGCTTATTGTTATGTTGCCGTCCCTGGGGCGTGACGTGGAAGACTTCGAGTCTGTATCGACTCTGCTGGCTGAGGCTGGCTATCGTGTCGCTTGCCCCAGCCCGCGGGGCATTGGGGCAAGCAGCGGACCCATGGATAAACTGACACTGCATGATTTCGGTCGTGATGTCGTGTCAGTGATCGACGCCGAAGGCGGGGAGCCGGCCTTTGTAGCGGGACATGCTTTCGGCAATTGGACGGCTCGCATTGTCGCCGTTGACCGTCCGGATCTTGTGCGCGCCGTGATTATTCTGGCCGCCGGGCCACGCGTGGTAGCGCAAGGGCCAGGCGCTGGCTTGCCGCATTGCATGGATAAAAGCCTGGATGTTTCTGTTCGATTGGACTGGATCAAAAGAGTGTTTTTTGCCCAAGCGAGCGATGCGTCCGTGTGGCTGGAGGGATGGCATCCTGACGTGGCCAACGCACAGCGTGCCGCCAAGGCGGCTACACCTATCGACAGCTGGTGGGGAGCGGGCCATGCCAGGATCCTGGATGTCCGAGCGCTGGAAGACGCTTTCGCGCCGCAGGAAGTCGGCTGGCAATTAAGCCAGGATCTGGGGGAACAACGAGTCACCACAGTAGCGATCGCCAACGCGGGCCATGCCTTGCTGCCTGAACAGCCAACTGCGGTTGCCAAGGCGATTAAAACCTATCTCAAGAATTTCCAGGATTAACTAACAGAGGAGCCGGGCATCGATGGTTGGGCTGAACATGTATGTCCACTTGCCTGGCAAAGAGCAACCGTAGACGTCCGACATGCAAACGTCGGCCGCTGGTGCAAAATGCTGTTGACTATCCGCGTTATTGATCGTTTCTACGCACGCTATATCAGTTTATGGGTTGTGCTACCATAAACTGATATAGCTGGGAACGCGTGTCTTTTTAAGTGAATCGCTGGCTGGGATGACGCGGCGGTTCTATGCGGTCCGACTGTGGGCTATAGACAACAGTCCTTAGGAGTGAGCAATGTGCATCGCGTGTAATGCAGGGATGAGCGCCATCCTGCGATATAACGGATCTCGACGGAAGTTTCTGAAACATGTGGGCATGTTTTCATCGTCGGTTTTTGCCGGTTCCATGGCTGGCGTGTCAAAAACGTTGGCTCAATCGACAGCGTCTGGCCATACGAGTGATATTGTGTTTCGTGGTGGCCCAATTCTTACCATGTACAGCGATCAGCCTGGCGCCCAAGCCATTGCCACACGCGGCAGCAGAATTCTTGCAGTAGGCTCGCTTGAATCCGTTGCGGCGCAAGCCGATTCCAGAGCACGGGTGATCGACCTTCAGGGCAGAACCTTGATGCCAGGACTGATTGATCCACACATGCATAACACCTTCGTGTTATTCGAGGATTGGATCGACGTCAGCCCGATCGTCGCTCCCCGCTTTGAGGATGTCCAGCGCAAAATTCGCGAATCTGCGGGCAACGCGGCGGACAATGCCTGGATCCGGGCTCAGCAATTTGACCCGAGTATTACTCAGGGAGCGCGGATTCCCGATCTGGCTCTGCTGGATCAGTGGGTGCCTGATCGTCCTTTTTTTATGATCGAGAGCAATGGCCATGTTGCCTATGTTAATTCTTATGCCCTGAAACTTGCCGGTATCACTCGTCATACACCCGATCCACCTCTGGCCCGCTTTGTTCGTGACGCAAATGGAAATCTCACCGGCCGGCTGGAGGAGTCGAACGCGATGATGCCGTTCATCGAAAAAATGCCGGTGCTTTCTGCGTTCGAGACGCAGGCGCGGATAAAGCGTCTGCTGCGTCATGCCGCTTCGGTCGGCTGCACGACACTTCATGATTGCGGCATCGGCATGCAAGGCGGGATCGCCGAGCTTGATCTGCTCGAGGCGATCATGGCCGACGATCCGCCGGTACGCTATCGTGGCATGCTGGTGTCCACCTTAATGGACGATTGGGAAAAAAGCGGCATCAAGCCTGGGCGCGGCAATGACCAGTTCCGGATCGACGGTATAAAGGCCTGGTCGGACGGATCGAACCAGGCCTATACCGGCTATCAGCGCGAAAACTATCTGGGCAGAAATAGTCGCGGTTCGCTTAACTATACACTCGCCCAATTGACAGAGGTCATTCGTCGCGCCCATGCTGGCGGGTGGCAGATCGGGGTTCACGCTAACGGCGACGCTGGTATCGACACAACACTGCAGGCGTATGAGGCCGTGCTCACATCTGCGCCTTACGCTGACCATCGCCATCGAATCGAACATTGCAGTATTTTGCATCCGGAGCAAATAGAGAAAATGCATGCGCTTGGCTTGTCTCCATCATTTTTGATCGGACATATCCGGTGGTGGGGCAAGGCGTTTCGCGATCGCATCCTGGGGCCGGATCGCGCACGTTTCTATGATCCCTGCGCTTCGGCGTTAGCGGGAAAATTGCGGATTTCGCTTCATTCTGACTGGAACGTCACGCCGATTGAACCCCTTCGCTATATCGAAGATGCCGTCGCACGCGTTATGAACGAAGGAGGTGGCGTTTTCTACGGTCAGGAGCGTATTTCGGTTCAAGCGGCATTGCGAGCCGTCACGATTGACGCCGCATGGCAATGTCGTATGGATGATCTTGTCGGCAGCCTGGAAGAAGGAAAATACGCCGATTTTACGATAACGGAAGAAAACCCAATGCAGGCAGAACCTACGAAGATCAGTAAAATTAAAGTCAGCGAAACATGGATGGCCGGTCGACAACGTTACCAGGCTTAGGTCTGCTGTTGGTTTGTCAGTTGATCCTGAATTCGGAAATCATCGCCATACTTGCCTTTACCGAAAAATATCGGCCCAGATCGCTTCCGCCCAGGCAAACGCCAGGGGGACCTCGTCCTGGCTGGGTGCAGCAGAAACACCGCCCGCGCCTTTGACTGGTTCCATGGTTTTACTCTCTTGTGAATAGTGGTGCACCGAAGCGACATGCATCGCGTGAGTTTGTGCAACAAAACTAAAACAGGTGTTGGCATATACCGGGGTAATGGCTGCTTTTTTATTGAGCAGGCTATGACAAATCGCATATGCGCAGGTACGCCCATGCTGGGCTGCCATATGACCGGATTTGGGCATAAGTGGGGCAATTTGTATGGAATCGCCCAGGATATGTATGTTTTTTTTCGCTACAGATTCGAAATTGAGGAAATCTACTTCACACCATTTTTCATTCGCAGTTGCCAGACCTGCGTCGATGGCAATTCGGCCGGCACGCATAGGAGGGATAATGTTAAGAACGTCTGCGACGGCGTCTTCAAATTCAAAATGCATTTTTTTCTGCGCTATATCAACCCCCACCAGGGCATTTTGCGGGTGATAGAGCAGAATGTCTTTGTAGTGTTGCTGCCAAAAGCGTTGGTATAGTTCCTTTTCAGTTGTGATTTCCTGGTTGGCGTCATAAACGTGCACGGTTGCGCCAGGCTTATGTTTTTGCAGATACCACGCAATTAGACTGGCTCGCTCATAGGGCGCGGAGGGGCAGCGGTAGGGTGCCAGCGGAATGCAAATGGCAACAACACCACCGGGGCGCAGGGCCTGTATCTGGTCGCGCAAGCGGGCGCTATCGGCGCCATTTTGCCAGGCGTCGATCACCACATCATGTGCGTCCGGGTGATCCATGCCTTCTATCAGGTCCCATTGCAGGTCTACGCCTGGAGATACAATAAGCCGGTCATAGCTGATCTCTGATGTATCGGCAAGCGTAATGCGCGATGTAGCTGCCTGTATTTTTGTCGCGCGCTGATTGAGTATCCGTATGCCCCATCGCCTGGCAAGCTGATCATACTGTTGTGTGCAGTACGATAATGGTTTCAATCCCACCAGGACAAGATTGGACATCGGGCACGACACAAACGCTTTTTGCTTTTCTATGAGCGTAACGTCAATTTGCCCGTGGCTGTAAATCCGCAAATACTTCGCTGCCATGGCGCCGCCAAAACCGCCGCCAACGACAACGACATGTGGCCTGCGTTTGGCGCCGATAGCGGGTGCCCCGAGCGTGGCGGCAGAGGTAAAAAGCGCGTGTTTGAGAAAATGCCGGCGTTTCATAACGCGTCCAGCGAAGAAAAATAATTTGCAATCATCTCCATTTGCTCACGGGTATAGCCTTTTGCTATCTGCGGCATCAAGAGCCCGTCACGCTTGCCATTTGCATAGTCAAGCATGTCTGACAGGATGGTTGCTGAATGCATACCGGCCAGGCTCGGTATGGCAGATGTCTTCGTTTTATCCAACGTGTGACAGCTGATACAGGCGCCCGCCAGAAACTGAGCAGATTCGATTTGTGTGGATTGACTCCAGCCAGTGTTGACTTGAAAGAAAAATATCAGGCTGACACCGAGTTTTTGCCATTGACGCATTGCCTTTCCTTTGCCCTGTAATCGTGCCTGTGCTGCTGCCAGACGAGCCGTTAAACTTTTACCGGTCCCTGGCCTGCCAGCCATGTCGGGTCGGTGGTGCTGCGATCCTGTGCTTGCCGGCCATGGAACCACGAACGCACTACGCCATTTTCATGGCGCAGGTGATACGGACGATGATGCGCCAAAGCGTTGCGGCTACCGGCGATTGTGCTTTACCAGATTTTTGCCAATTTCATATAGGGAATTCCATTCGTGCTTCAAGTCCGGGCCCGGCGCGCTTAAGCAGTTCGAACGTGCCATGATGCCGTCGCGCAATTGCATCCACGATCGAGAGCCCCAGCCCACTGCCGGGCACGCTGCGATCCCGGCGCCAAAACCGGTTTACTGCGTGCGCCCGATCATGGGCATTGAGCCCGGGCCCTTCGTCCAGTACGCTGATACGGATCCGCCCGGTGTCCGGCTGGGTTATCTGAACGATAATCGGCTTATCTCCAGGCGTATAGCGCAAGGCATTATCAATCAGGTTTTGCGTAGCCGACAGCAGCAACGGTCGGGCAACATTTACACAGGCGGCCACGCCTTGCTCTTTGATGAGGACTCTGTTGCTGATATCAGGATATGACGCTTGCAATTGCTCCGTGGCGGTATAAACCACCTCAAGTGGATCACTGGTTTCAACGGGAACCGCATCGTCGTCCAGTCTGGCCAGGCTCAGTAGGCGGTCCAGAATGCCCTGCAATTGCAGCACGCCGTAATCGGCTTTACCCAATGCTGCTTTCAGTGTTTTGTTCTCATCAGGCAGATCGGCGGCCAGCCCCGCGACCTGAATGTGCGTTTTTATGCCTGTAAGCGGTGTTCGCAACTCGTGTGCGGCATTGTCGGTAAAGCGTCGCTCGCGCAGAATGGCGCCCTGTAGCCGCTCAAGCAATTGTTCGATTGTGTTCAGCAGCGGTTGCAGTTCAAGCGGTGCCTTGATCGGCGCCAGCGGGCTATCATCGCCGGGTTTACGTTTTGCCAGAATATCCCGAACGCGCTCCAGCGGCGCGATTCCGTGAGTGATGCAAAACCAGAGCATGATCAGGCTGCCAAACAAGGCCACCAGAAAGGGGACACCCGCTGATAAGGCCAGCTCTTTGATCAGTGCCTCGCGGGTATCCATGCTATCTGCAGTGGCAATCTGGATATTGCCTTGCCGGAGCATATAAGTACGCCATCTTTTTTTGCCATACATATGCGTGCCAAAACCGGAGATGGCTTCGGTCAGATCGGGACCACCAGCAGTGCGCACAATCGCCTGGGCCGTTATCTGGCTGCGTAACAGACTGACTTCACAGGCCACGCCGTCGCGCGCAATCACGTCAAAGGGTTTTCTGCTGTCGCTCGCTGACAGATAGGCCGGTTCAGGAAGCTGCGCAACCATACCCGCCACCATTCTTGCAGAGGCGGCCAGGCGATTGTCCAGCGCGTCACGCAACGATTGGCGCGCATCCAGGAACATCCACCCGGCGACTGCAGTCCATAGAATGGACAAACCGAGCCCGATAATGAGAAGCAAACGTACGCGCAGGCTCATAGTTCGTCCATTTTCTCCGGTAATCCAAGCCGGTAACCCAGGCCTCTGACCGTCTCGACGATATTGTTGCCGAGCTTGCGGCGCAGGTGATACACATGAACATTGATCGCATTGCTCTCCAGACTCTGTTCATAGCCATAAACGCTATCGCACAGTTGTTCGGTGCTCAGGATGGCTTTCGGATTCTGTAATAATGCGCGCAGCAATGCCAGTTCGCGCCTGGCCAAGGAAACCGGGCGGCCATGCAGCCGGACCTCGCCCGTTGAGGCACAGAAGACCAGGCCACCGTGCTCGACGAAATCCTTGCTGCGACCAGCGCGGCGTCGCGTCAGCACATGCAGCCGAGCCTGCAGTTCCAGCAAATCGAAGGGCTTGACCATATAATCATCGGCGCCGCCGAGCAATCCTGTTATCCGATGGGAGAGGGCGTCGCGCGCAGTCAGCACCAGGATGGGCAGTTGTAGACCCTGATCGCGCCAGCGATGCAGCAGGCTAATGCCGTCCTCGTCCGGCAGTCCAAGATCGAGAATGCACACATCGAAATACGAAGACTTCAAAGCCGTATCGGCCAGGCTGGCGCAATTGACATGGTCAACAGTCAGCCCATGTAGTTTTAATCCGGTGACAATGCCGCTAGCCACCAGCGCATCATCTTCGACAAGCAGTACGTGCATAATGGCCACCTATTTCCTGGTTGGCGTTGATCATCAAATCAAAATAATTGGGATATCCCGGCAATAACAAGCGGCTCATCTTAACAGGTTTTTCGGTATCCGCAGTTTTCGTGTTTTCTTAATACTGTCTTAATTCTGGCGCGGTACCGTAAGCAATATTTCGCGGCATCAGCCCGCCTGTCCGATGATTGCCGGGGGACGTTTGCCGTTAATCAGTGCCTGCGGCGGGACTATAAAAAACGATTTGATCATGTGGAGCCAAAAGGATGAGAGACAAGCGCAGTCAATCGCAAAAGTTTGCGCGTTTGCGCAGTGCACCAGAGAACTTTATTTCAGATGAATTTGTATCTGAGGTTCGCCAACACGGCTGGGACGACACGCGACGAAGTTTTATACGTAAAAGTTTGATGGCGGCAGGCGCGGCGCTTGCCGGTGGCGGGGTAGCGCGTGCTGCAACGCAAAATCCACCCGACCAGATGATTACGGAACCGCGTCCGTGGAGCACGTCGCTGGGTAATCCAGTGGCTTTTCATCCCTATGGGCAGCCTTCAAAATATGAGGCGAACCTGCAAAGACGGCAATCTCCCGGGTTAACGGCAGTCTCGCAGGCCTCTGTTGCATTTTCGCCGCTGCAGGGCATGTTTGGAATTATTACCGCCAGCGGGCTTCATTTCGAACGTCATCATCAGGGATGGGTGGACGTAGACCCGACAGAGCATCGCTTCATGATCAACGGCATGGTCAAAAATCCCAAAGTCTATACGATGGATGACCTGATGCGATTGCCCTCGGTTTCCCGGATGCACTTTATCGAGTGCGGCGCCAACACAGCCATGGAGTGGGGCAATGTTGCTGTTCCCACGGTCCAGTACACCCACGGCATGTTGTCCTGTTGTGAGTTTACAGGTGTGCCCCTGAAGTATCTGCTGCAAGACTGCGGCGCGGATTTCAAGAACGCGCAGTTTATCCTGGCTGAAGGCAATGACGGCTCAAGCGAGACACGGACCATAGCCATGGCGCGCGCCATGGATGACGTTATTGTTGCCTGGGGGATGAATGGCGAAATGTTGCGCCCCGAGAACGGCTACCCGTTGCGTCTGGTTGTGCCGGGCGTGCAAGGGGTGTCGTGGGTAAAGTGGCTACGCAGGATCGAAGTGGGCGACAAGCCATGGAACGCCAAAGACGAGACCTTGGGCTATGTTGATCACATGCCCGACGGCACGTTGCGTCAATATACCTCCATTCAGGAGTGCAAATCCGTGATTACCGGCCCGTCCGGCGGCCAGGCATTGCTTTCTACAGGTTTCTACAACATTACCGGTCTTGCCTGGTCCGGTCGCGGAAAAATCAAAAAAGTGGATGTCTCGGTCGACGGAGGCAGGAACTGGAAAACGGCAACGCTCAATACGCCTATTCTGGACAAATGCCTGACACGGTTCAATTTTGCATGGAACTGGGATGGATCGCCTGCCATATTGCAAAGTAGGGCAGTGGACGAGACCGGCTATGTTCAGCCGACGAAATCCCAGTTAGTTGCCGTGCGTGGCACCCGCTCCATTTATCACAACAATGCTATCCAGTCATGGAAAGTGGCCGAATCAGGGGAGGTGTTCAATGTTCACGTTGAATAATGTCCGGGCATTATTGGTGGTGCTCTCGTTGTTTGTCGCACAATCGTCAATTGCCCAGCCGATTGATATCTCTGCATTGACGTCCACGCCCGATGAGCAGGCGCAGATCGAGGCCACAATCAAGAAAATGGCCGAACAAAACCTTACTTTTCAAAATGTCGGTCGTGATGCCCTGAAGGTGGAAGTGCAGGCCTGGGATATAGACGTTCGTCCCGATTTCCAGGGCCTGATACCTGGCAAAGGCAGCGTGGCTGATGGGGAAGAGGTCTGGGCCTCGAAATGCGCTTCCTGTCATGGCGACTTTGGCGAGAGCAATAAGTTTTTTGCCCCGCTGCTGGGTGGGACCACCGAGGATGATGTCAAAGCCGGCAGGGTAAGCAACCTGCGCGCCGAAGCCAATGTGCCGTCGACCACAATCATGAAGATCAGCACGGTATCCACATTATGGGATTTCATATACAGAGCCATGCCCTGGAATGCGCCCAAATCACTTACACCGGATGAAACCTATGCAGTGGTTGCCTATTTGCTGAGCGAAGCCAGCGTTGTTGACGCCGACTTTGAGCTGACCGATAGCAACATTGCAGAGGTGCAAAAGCGGATGCCCAACCGGGATGGCATGGTGGTCTATCCCGGGCTCTGGCATACGAAGGGCAAACCGGATACGCAGAATACGGCATGCATGCAGGATTGTGCCGGGCAAGCCAAAGTTGTATCGGCGTTGCCGGAGCACGCTCGAAATATGAACGGCAACTATGCCGCACAAATGCGTATGGTAGGTGCGGCAATTGGTGTCAATTCCGATGAGCCGAAACTGACCGGTAAGCCAGAAGACAATGCTGCCGCGGTACGGGCTTATGCCAAGCAGACGATCAAGGGCAACGAAAAAAACGTGGGCGCCAAATCGGGCGGCGACGCCGGCAAGGATGATGCAAAGGCGCCTGATGCGTCAATGGACGCGGCAGCCGAGGAAAAAGTCAAGGCAATTCTGACCACCAATGCGTGCACCAGCTGTCATGCGGCGAGTACCAAACTGGTCGGGCCGTCGTTTAAAGAGATTAGTGATAAATACTCGGAAAGCGACACTGCCAAGCTGGGTGAAAAAATAAGGAAAGGCGGGTCTGGTGTCTGGGGCGCCATACCGATGCCACCGCAGCCAGGCATTGCCGATGGCGATATTTCCCTGGTAACCAAATGGATACTTTCTGCTGAACATAATTGAGTACCTCGATTGATTTTTTATTGGAGACAACGATGGATATAAAACGACGTAATTTTCTACAGGCCAGCGCCGTATTAAGTTTTGCGGTCATGACCGGCGTTCTGACGCTTGAACAAGCGCGTGCTGCGGAAACGCAATGGAATAAAGAACTGTTTGAGGCCACAGACAATGAAGGGGTATTCAAGGCCTTGGGTGCAACTAACCCGGAAAAAAGCGACAAGGTAAAGCTGGTGGCGCCGGATATTGCGGAAAATGGCGCAGTTGTGCCCATTGCCTTGAGCACCGATATGGCAAATGTCACGATGATGGCCTTTCTGATTCCCGAAAATCCCAACACCATGACCGGCATGTTCAATATTCCTGAAGGCACCGAAGCCAATATCGCCACCAGGGTGAAGATGGCCAAGACGTCGGATATTTTCGGTCTGGTCAAGGCGGGCGACAAATACTATTTGGCGCAGAAAGAAGTCAAAGTGACGCTGGGTGGTTGTGGCGGCTGATTACTGTTGGTTTTCAAATTTTTCGAACATTAAATGGGAGTGGTAAATGGCAACGAGACCAATGCGTATTCGCGCGAAAGAAACGGACGGGGTAGTAAACGTAAAGGTACTAATGGCCCACGTGATGGAAACCGGGCAGCGCAAGGATCAGGACGGAAAGGTAGTGCCTGCCTGGCATATCACCAATGTGACGGCAAAATGCAATGACAAGGACGTATTTTCTGCCCAATGGGGCCCGGCGATCTCCCGGGATCCTTATCTGGCTTTCAGTTTCAAGGGTGCCAAGAAAGGGGACAAAATGGAGATAACGTGGATCGACACCAAGAAAGAAACCAGAACCGATACGGCCGAGATTAAATAAAAAACGTTCTGGTGGACGCTTGGGACAGTATCCATCATTAAGGAGAAGACAATGTTAAGACAATTAAAAAAAAAATTACCCGGCGCGATTGCATTTTTGCTGATCGCGTCGGCCACAGGCTCCGGGTTTGCTAGCGCCCAATCGGTCGATAGCACACAGGAGGGAATTGACGATTATCGGCAGATGTTGTCCGATGGAGGCAACCCTGGTGATTTGCTAGTGGATACCGGCAAGGAACTGTGGCAGGAAAAAAAAGGACCGAAGAATGTGTCGCTCCAGGCCTGTGATTTAGGATTGGGCCCGGGCGTGGTCAAGGGCGCCTATGCCCAGTTGCCGCGTTTTTTCAAGGATGCCGACAAGGTCATGGATGCCGAGACGCGGATTATGTATTGCATGCAGAACTTGCAGGGCATCAATCCAAAGGACATCACGCCAACGGTGTTTTCCAAATCGGGCGACATCTCTACCGACTGGGAGGCGATTGTTGCCTATGTTGCCAATGAGTCTTCCGGGATTGCAATGGCGGCCCCTCAGAGTCATGCGGCAGAAAAAGCCGCCTATGAGCGTGGGCAGAAGATATTTTTTCATCGCAGCGGCCCCTATGATTTTTCCTGCGCCACCTGCCATGGCGCTGCCGACAAGCGCATCCGCCTGCAGAATTTGCCGGACCTGCTAAATGCAAAAGATGCGCAACAGGCATATACCACCTGGCCGGGGTATCGAGTGTCTCAGGGCGTCGTAAGAACTATGCAATGGCGTTTACAGGATTGCTTCAGGCAGCAAAGGTTGCCAAAGCTCAAATTTGCCTCTCAGGCATCCATTGATCTATTGACCTTCCTGGCCGTGCGGGCCAAAGAAGGAAAAATGGCGGCTCCTGGAATCAAACGTTAGGAAAAAAAATGAAAAAATTACATTACGCGGCAATGATTGCATGCATGTCTTTGACTGGCACCTCTTCCTTTGCGCAGCCTTTGACCGGCGCGAGCGATCAGGACGTCATGACGGTATTGAAAGATTCCTTTGCGCCCGTGGGCGAAGTCACGCTTGATCGTCTGGAGCAGTCGCAAGAGCAAAAAGCCTGTTCTGACATGGCGGCAAGCGGACAGCCGATTCCTAAAGAGGCCATGGAAAAGCTATTGAAGCAGGCCATGGCATCGGTCAAGCCACCGGCCGATAAACAATTTCTTGGCGACTGGAAAGTGGGCGAAAAAATTGCGCAATCTGGCGTCGGGCTGCAGTTTAGCGATAAGCCGGGGGTGGCTTCCGGTGGCAACTGTTATGCCTGTCATCAGATGACCAAATCGGAAATTGCTTTCGGCAATATCGGGCCATCGTTGCTGCATTATGGTAAGAACCGGGGTAACTCAGCGCAGATGCTTGAATACACCTGGAACAAAATCTATAACTCGCATGCCTATACGGCCTGCTCCAATATGCCGCGTTTTGGTTCGGCCGGTATTCTGACAGAGCAGCAAATCAAAGACGTCATGGCATTGCTCTTTGACCCGGCTTCACCGGTGAATAACGAATAAGCATGTCGCCAGGTAAACGGCGGTGCACGCAACGACAGGAAGTATATCCATGACCAATCTTCAAGCGCCTTTGATAAGGCTTTTTCTTGTGCTTGCGATATGCTTGGGTGTATCGGTACAAGCCCAGGCCGGTGTTACGTCATTAAAAAAGGGTGCCCCCATTGCTTTGCCGGCATTTACGCTGCTCGATGGCAGCGTGATTGCCAGTGAATCATTGAAGAACAAACCTGTGTTGCTGTCGTTCTGGGCATCCTGGTGCCCTTACTGCGCCAGACAGAACCCGTATATCCAAAAACTGCATGAGCAGGTGAAGGATTCTGATATGCAGGTCATTACGGTGTCTATCGACAAAGACCTGAAAGCGGCGTCGGATTATATGGCAAAGCATAACTATACCTTCACTGCCGCGAAATTTACCCCGGAGCTCAAGGCCGTCTTTGGTGAGATAAAAATCATTCCCTTGGTATATGTCATTGATAAAAACAGCATTATCCAGGAAGTCATACCCGGAGAAATGTTTGAAGAAGATGTCCTGGATATGCGTAAGTACGCGAAATAAATACTGATAAAAGGAGATAAATATGGTGAACAGAAGAGAATTTCTCCAGATTCTGGCAATCGCTTCTGCGGGAGGTTACGCCTTTCCGAAAGATGTGCTGGCAGCTGACAATGACATGCAGACCTTCTATGATATGCCGACATTCGGCAATGTCAGCTTTTTGCATTTCACCGATTCTCACGCTCAGCTTCTGCCTATCTACTACCGGGAGCCGTCGGTCAATATTGGTCTGGGCGCATCCCTAAATAGAGCGCCACATTTGGTCGGGGATGCATTTCTTAAAGAGTTCGGCATGAAGGCAAACTCCATGCAGGCTTATGCTTTTACCGCCCTGGACTATACAGAGAGTGCGAACAGATTTGGCAAGGTGGGCGGGTTCTCTCATCTGGCGACATTGATCAAACGACTGAAGGCGGATCGTCCGCATGCATTGGTTCTGGATGGCGGAGACACCTGGCAGGGCTCTGCGACCTCTCTTTGGACCAAGGGGCAGGATATGATCGATGCCTCGCTGTTGCTAGGCGTGGACATGATGACGGCGCACTGGGAATTTACCTATGGCATGGATCGTGTGCAGGAAGCAGTAGAGGGTCTTAAGGGCAAGATCAATTTCCTGGCACAGAATGTCGAAACGTCAGATTTTGGTGACCCGGTATTTGAGCCTTATTCTATTCGGCAAATCAATGGTGTACAGGTAGCAGTTATTGGCCAGGCTTTTCCATACACACCTATTGCCAACCCCCGCTATATGGTCAGCGACTGGACTTTCGGCATCCAGGACCAAAAATTACAGGAAACCGTTGACGAGGTCCGCGGCAAAGGCGTGGCTGCGGTTATTGTTCTGTCTCATAATGGGATGGACGTGGATCTCAAGCTTGCAAGCAAGGTTACCGGAATTGATGCCATATTAGGGGGACACACGCACGATGGCGTGCCTGAACCGGTGATCGTTTCCAATGCCAAAGGCAAAACGCTGGTGACCAATGCCGGCAGCAATGGCAAATACCTGGCGGTGTTGGACCTGGACGTGGATAAGGGCGGTGTCAAGGGCTTTCAATATAAATTGCTGCCGGTTTTCTCCAACTTCCTGGATCCGGATCCTCAGATGGAAAAAATGATTCAGTCTGTACGTGCACCGTATCTGGATAAGCTGAATGAAAAGCTCGCGGTCACAAACGAATTGCTTTATCGCAGAGGCAACTTTAACGGGTCTTTTGATCAGCTCATCGTTGACGCGTTGCTTCAGGAAAAAGGCGCACAGATTGCTTTTTCACCGGGATTTCGCTGGGGAACCACCTTGTTGCCCGGGCAGGCAATTACGATGGATGATGTGATGAATCAAACAGCCATAACGTATCCAGGCACAACGCTCAATGAAATGAGCGGTGAAACGATCAAAACCGTACTGGAGGATGTCGCTGACAATCTGTTCAATACCGATCCTTACTATCAGCAAGGCGGTGATATGGTTCGTGTCGGTGGCTTGAACTATACAATTGATCCGAACCAGTCCATGGGCAATCGCATCAGCAATATGACATTGAACGACAAGCCGTTGGAAGCGGGCAAAGTCTATAAAGTTGCCGGCTGGGCTTCAGTGCAGGAATCGAGTGAGCAGGGCGAGCCCATCTGGGAGCTGGTCAGTCGCTATCTGAAAGACAAAAAAGTGGTCGGAGATATTCAACTGAACACTCCGAAAATCAAAGGCATTGAAAACAATCAGGGTTTTATGTAAGCATAGCCCTGGTTTTGCAATTGCGTGAGGCGCACAACGCCGGATGGGGTAAAGTCAGCTTCCAGCATGAATTTATCTTTGTCCAGCTTTCTGCGTTTCATTGTAATTTCACACACTTCAAACGTGACGTTTCTTGCCGATAGCGCGGCAATGAGGGGAGCTGTGGAGGCAGCATCTTTATAATCTGTCATCATCATGTCTACGCCTTCCGAATGCATGACCACTTTCATATCAGTGTCGGGATTGTAGTCAAGTTGATTGCGAATATTGCGCAAGGCCTTGAGCGCCTGATGCTCGGCATCGTCTATATGGTAGACAACCTTGTCTTTGGCAAGCGCTACGCTGGAAGCCAAAACACAAGAGGCGCCGATTATTAAAAGTGAAATTTTCCTGAACATATCCATCATCCAATTTAAAAAAACCTGTTATTAATTTAATTGCTGCAACATTAGAATGCGATTTTTCCTACAGCAGCGAAATGGGGAAAACCCCTAGGGCGTGGATTTTACTTCGATTTATATTTCAAATGAAATAATCCGGATTGATGGATGCGGCCAGGAATGAATGAAAGCAGGCATCTTGCCTGGCACGCTGCGCTCCGATAATTAAATAGTGAATATATTGCAACCGTTGTTGTTGATGTTTATATACGTCAGCTTAATGTTCCATTAATCTTGAGGGTGCATGATGGGCGCGGCGCCTATGGCACGGTTCATGAATTCCTTACACACCATTAAAGTGATAACTGGTTTTGGAATACTAATTAACCTTGATTCCAAGTTGACGGATCAGTGGAGCCCACCTGTCCATCTCACTTCGTATGAAAGCGTCCAGCTCTTCAGGCGTGGAAGTGACCAGTTCCATGGCTGAAAGTCGATCACCCAACCCAGGAAGCGCCACAATCCGGCCAATTTCTGCGTTCAGTTTCGCAACGATGTCCGGTGGCGTACCCGCAGGCGCCAACAGACCAAGCCATTCGGTCGTCACCACATCTACGCCCTGTTCCTTAAAGGTTGGGATGTCGGGCATTGAGCGATAGCGTTTCTCAGAGGAAATGCCCAAAGGCTTGACCTTCTTGCTTTTATATTGCTCCCAGGCCTGGCCCACCGTCGCGAAGGTCATGGGTATATGGCCTGCGATGGTATCCATAAGGGCCGGCGTCCCGCCTTTATATACGACATGCTGCATGTCTATGCCAGCCTTCTGTTTTAATAGTTCAGCAGTTAAATGCGTCATAGAGCCGGTTCCTGCAGATCCGAAGCTGATGACGTTCGGCTGGCGTTTGGCAAGCGCAACCAGTTCAGTCAGATTGTTGGCTTCAAAGCCCGGGTTGGCATAGGCTACGATGGGTGTGCGAGCCATCAGGCCGATAGGCTGAAAATCTTTTAGCGTGTCATAGGGCATCGTCGAGTGCATGGCCGGGTTGGTCGTATGGTTGCTGACGGAAATGATGAGGGTATATCCGTCTGCTGGCGATCTGGCCAGGGCGGTCGTGCCGATCAGAGTGGAGGCGCCGGGGCGCAATTCTATTAGTACTGGTTGTCCCCAATGCTCCTGCATTTTCTGGCCAATCACCCGCGCAAGCGTGTCCACCGGTCCTCCCGCCGCAAAGGGGACGATGATCTTGATCGGCTTTTCCGGGTACTTGTCGGCAGCCGATTGGGCGAATGAGACGCTGGTCATACACAAGCCCATAGTCGTGGCGATCGACATGAAGAATGCCCGTCGTTTCAGATTTACAGCCATCTCCGTATCCTTTGAAGGTTGTTGTGTTTCGTGTCGTAAAAGCCGTTGCATCCGCCGTCGTTATTGGTCGCATTATATCGACCTATTTTTCGCAATATAACGCTTCAGTATTTCGATATTCGAAACACTGTTTTTCCTGCTCTTTGTTAAGTGCACTATGCCGACTATGCATATCCAAGCCCATTCATTGGCCTGACTGTGCATTTGGAAGGCATCAGACAAAAATAAATATTTTCCAGGCGCTGCATCCAAAGACGGCGCCTGCGTGTATTCAGTAAAGCAGGGCAGAACACTGCCTCTGTCCAACAGTCTTTCCTTTGGAGAATGTTTATGACTTTGCAATCGATCGTCCGCCTGTCTCAACCTGTATGCCTCGCGCTATTGCTGGCCGCAGGTAGTACGATGACCTACGCTGCCAGCAGCTTTTCTCAGGACAGCCTGCCCAGCTCCATCAAGGTGCCAGAGGGTAACAAGGTGGCCTGGGAAACCGTAGGTACTGGGGAAATTACCTATGAGTGCCGCGAAAAGGTCAAAGCCGCCGACCAGACTGAATGGGTGTTTGCCGGCCCCAAGGCTCAGCTTAAGGATCGCACCGGCAAGCATGTCGGTAATTATTACGGTCCTCCAGCCACCTGGGAAGCGATGGACGGTTCCAAAGTGACTGCAACTCAGTTGGCGGTGGCGCCTGCCGGCGATGGCAATCTGCCTTATCAACTGGTGAAGGCCAATCCAGCGATGGGGGATGGTAGTATGACTGGCGTCACCTACATCCAGCGTGTGGCGCTCAAGGGTGGTGTGGCTCCCAAAACGGGGTGCACTGCTGCCAGCAAGGGTGAGAAGATCAAGGTAGCCTACCAGGCCGACTATATCTTCTGGAAAGCGCAATAAGCCAGCGCGGGCGGAGCCACTTTGTGGGCCTGTCCGCAAAACAGAAACCAACCCGGGAATCGAGCGACTGTGACGCCTTCTTCTGACAGCTTTGATTACGAGGCCGCGCTGGCTGCATGTGCTGCAGATCACCGCGACGCCTTGCTACAGATTTACAACCACGAGGGTGGGCGTCTTCTGGGCGTGGTGTTACGGATTGTTCGCGACAAGGCCATGGCCGAAGATATTGTGCATGACACTTGCATAAAAATATGGACCGGTGCATCGGGCTTTGATCCAGCAAAAGGGACGGCTCGTGGCTGGATCTACAGCATAGCGCGCCATCTGGCGCTCAATGCCGTGCGCGACAGTCGTCGCAATGTTGATCTGGATGACGATGCGGTGAGCGCACTGGATGACAAGGCCTCGCTCGAGGCTTGGAATGACATGACAGACAGTTTCGCCTGGGAAACCAGCCATGGCCGCATCACCTTCTGCCTGGAACAGCTTGAGCCGGCGCGACGCAACTGTATCCTGCATGCGTATGTGGATGGTTTCTCCCATCGGGAAATCGCTGAACGCCTGAATGCGCCGCTGGGCACCATCAAGGCCTGGATCAAACGCAGCCTGGCCGCCCTAAGGGAGTGTTTGACTTGAGCCCTGTATCTTCGAGCGCACCAGCCGCTGATTTATTCGAGTTGGCAGGAGAATATGTGCTGGGCACCTTGTCTGGCCGGCAGCGCCGCGATGTGCAGCAACGCCTGGCGCAGGAGCCTGCGTTGCGGGCAGCGGTAGCGGAATGGGAAGACCGTCTTTTGCCATTGACAGCACTTGTGCCGGCGGTGCCTCCGTCGCCACGGCTCTGGCCGCGGGTTATCCGCAGTCTGGATGCAATGGAACCTGTCGCCACCTCGGCGCCGCTCGCCAGCCGCCACGGAGTACGGGATTCGTTGTGGCGTTCACTGGCATTTTGGCGAGGACTGACTGTCGCCGGCTTTACTGCTGCGGCAATCGCCATGATGATACTGCCAGTCCAGTTCGGGACGCCGGAGACGCGATTTATGGTGGTGCTGGTCGCACCGGGCGACAAATCGCCCGGCTGGGTCGTGCAGGCGCGTGCCGACCAGAGGGTTGAGTTAATTCCGCTGGGCATGCTGCAAGTGCCTGCCGACAAGTCTTTGCAGTTCTGGACCAAAGCTGATGACTGGAAGGCGCCGGTATCGCTGGGTGTTATTCAACCGGGTGAGCGTGTAACCGTATCGCTCGATAATTTGCCCAGCTTGCAAATAAACCAACTGTTCGAGCTGACGCTGGAGCCACGCACAGGTTCGCCGACTGGGCGGCCCACCGGACCGATCCAATTCATCGGGCGGGCGGTGCAAGTGTACTGACGACCGCTGTCCGTCTGATGGACTTGTCTGTGATGGCCGCTTCAAGGCCCATTTCCTCTTGGGGCTGGTTACAACGCTTGTCCCATCATGGATTGCTGAGTCCTGCATAAAGACGCATCGATAGATACCCGATCTTGTATTGAACCGCGTTGCTCTCGCGCAATTTTTCCATAGTCTGAATAATTTTTAATTCGTCTGTCTACGCACTTCGCGCTTAATTAATCGAACAGCCGAAGGCTCCTGGATCCAAAACACTCTATAATAATTATCACAATCGAAATAAATAGATTGTCAGGAGGGCTTCATATTTAAACGACAATATGAAGCAGGACACCTGCGGTATCTCGCACAGAGAACCGTCGACGTCTGGTATCCCGCCCATTTGACACTATCGGCCAAGAGGGCGTGTTTTCACACTGCATACCGGGGTTTACCTTGTAAACCAGTCTAGCCATTAATAAAAAGGAATGAACTTGAATAATTTGGGAAAAATGATCGCCGGATTTGCAGTCGTTTTCGCATCTTCGGCGGCGATAGCGCAGGGCGCAAACACAGAAAATGTTGACGTGATCATTGAGAACGGATTCGTATTCGATGGCACGGGCGCGCCGTGGGTCAAGGCAGACGTGGCAATCACGGGCGACCGCATCAAGGCGATTGGAAGCCTGCAGGATATGAGTGCAAAGCGACGAATCGACGCTACCGGCCTTTACGTGTCGCCAGGTTTTATCGATCCGCATACCCATGCCGGCGAGGGCCTTATACAAAGTGATCTGGCCGGTGCAGAACCACTTTTGGTGCAGGGACTGACAACGGTCATGATCAATCCGGACGGCGGCAGTGTGCAAAAAGTCGACTCCGTTGACATAGCAGGTCAGCGTAAGGTCCTTTTGGATCATGGAGTCGGCTTGAATGTGATTCAGCTCGTGCCCCATGGGATGGTGCGCCGCGCGGTAATGGGGGATGTGGATAAGCACGCAAGTCCTGAACAGCTTGACAAGATGCGCGCACTGGTTCGCAAGGGGATGCAGGATGGTGCATTCGGGATGTCCAGTGGCCTCTTTTATGTGCCTGGGTCGTTTGCTGACATTTCAGAACTCGTTGAACTCGGTAAGGTGGTAGGGGAGTATGGCGGCCTATATACCAGTCACATCCGCGATGAAAGTGACTATTCGATCGGATTGATTCCGTCGGTCGACGAGGTAATCAAGGTCGCCCGGGAAGCCAGGATTCCCGGGATCGTGACCCACGTCAAAGCATTGGGACCCAGAGTTTGGGGCTTCTCCGAGGCAATCACGCAACGGATCGAACAGGCTCGCGCGCAAGGTGTGGAGATGTGGGTAGACCAATACCCCTATGATGCTTCCAGCACAAGCCTATCGGCTGCGCTTATTCCTCGCTGGGCAATGGCCGGAGGAACCTCGAAGATGCTGGACAACTTTAAGGACGCTAAGCTTTTGGAAAAAATGCGGCCGGAAATTGAGGAAAATCTGGCCCGTCGCGGTGGCGCGGACCACATTCAGCTAACCACTTTCGGTCCGGACACCTCTTTGGAAGGGCAAAAACTAAGTGACATCGCTGACAAACGCGGCAAAAATGCCATCGATGCCACGATCGAACTACTGAATGAAGCCAATGGAAAAATTAATATTGTTTCTTTCAATATGCTCGATAGCGATATTGAGTCGTTTATGAACAAGCCTTGGCGCATGACATCGTCCGATGGCAGTCTGGTGGCCATGGGTAAAGGTGTGCCACACCCACGTGCCTACGGGGCATTTCCACGCATGATTGCCAAATATTCACGCGATGAAAAGGTCGTTCCGCTGGCGACAGCCATTCACTCCATGACCGGCCTTCCGGCTACCGTGCATCGTATGAAGGACCGTGGTTTTCTGTTTGCAAATATGCATGCAGATATCACTATCTTTGACCTTAAAGAAGTCAAAGATACCGCGACGTTTGACAAGCCACATCAGTTGGCCAAGGGTATGAGATACGTCTTTGTAAATGGCCAGTTAGCGATTGATGATGGTAAATACAGTGACAAACGCAATGGCCGGGTACTGAATCGGAACGGGGAGGATTTTGGCAGGAAGTAGCCGGTACAAAGCGTCGCCAGCGAAAGTGCAGTGCTTCTGGCTGGCCGGTTTCAAAACCTCCTTGGGTTCGATGGCAAAGGTATGGGCTAACTACAACTGATGTCATCAATACCCAGATAAATGCGGCGCTAATATGTTGTCAATGTAATGCGCGATCATCTGCGTGATCGAGTCATTGACGCGCCCAGCTACTGCCTGTTCAGGTTTGCCTTGTCAACGGGGCCAAGCGTCTGCCAGCTTCTGCAGCTGAGCAAGCCTGAGCACGTAATTTCTTCAAATGGTCAAATGGCTCAGGGTATACCCCTATTTGCATACCTATGCAAGAAATTGAACATAGCACAACTTCAATTTTATTCACAGCTAACGCCTGAGACTACACCACTATGATCCACTATCTGAAACGAGGCCGTTCGGCCGAAGTCAAAACCGACGATGACGCCAAAGTGCGCGCCACGGTCGAAGAAATTATCCGCCGTATTGAACAGGACGGTGATGAAGCTGTCCGTGAATATAGCCGTAAGTTCGACAACTGGGATCCGGCCGATTTTCGCTTGTCTCGTGACCAGATCACTGCAGCACGCAAGCAGCTGTCTGCACGAGAAATTGAAGATATTGCGTTCGCGCAGAAACAGGTTCGCAATTTCGCGCAGATCCAGCGAGATTCCATGAAAGATGTGGAGGTTGAGACTTATCCGGGCGTCGTTTTAGGCCATAAGCACATTCCGATGAACGCAGTGGGCTGTTATATTCCCGGTGGCAAGTATCCGTTGCTGGCATCGGCTCACATGAGCGTGCTGACCGCAAAGGTCGCAGGCGTTAAGCGTATCGTTTCTACAGCGCCGCCGTATCAGGGCAAGCCGCATCCTGCCATCGTTACTGCGATGGACATGGCGGGCGCCGACGAAATTCTGGTGCTCGGCGGCGTGCAGGCCGTTGTTGCCATGGCTGTTGGTACGCCCAGTGTCGCTCCTGTGGATATGCTTGTCGGTCCTGGCAACATGTTCGTTGCCGAGGCCAAGCGCCAGTTGTATGGTCGCGTAGGCATTGACCTTTTTGCCGGCCCTACCGAGACGCTGGTAATCGCCGATGACAGTGTAGATGGCCAGTTGTGCGCAGTCGATCTGCTGGGTCAGGCTGAACATGGGCCCACATCACCCGCTATATTGTTGACAACCAGCGAAAAACTGGCTCGCGACACGATGGCCGAGATTGAACGCCAGCTGAAGATATTGCCCACCGCAGCCATTGCCAAGAAAAGCTGGGAGGATTGCGGGGAAGTCATTGTCTGTGATACCGATGAAGAAATGCTTCGCGTTGCCGATGAGCTGGCTTTTGAGCATGTGCAGGTCATGACGCATGATGTTGATTATTTCTTGAATAACATGACAAATTACGGCGCTCTGTTTTTGGGCCCGCGTACAAATGTGAGTTTTGGCGACAAGGTCATCGGCACCAACCATACGTTGCCGACCAACCGCAACGCACGTTACACAGGCGGGTTGTGGGTCGGTAAGTTTTTGAAGACCTGCACGTATCAACGCGTGCTCACTGATGCGGCCAGCGTCACCATGGGCGAATACTGCTCCCGGTTATGTCATATGGAAAACTTCGCAGGTCACGGCGAGCAGGCCAATATTCGGGTACGCCGTTATGGCAATCGTCCCGATTTGCCCTGGTATGAACCGGTAAAGGATCAGGCATGATTCAATTGCCCCAAAGCCCGGATTTTCGGCTGGACGGCAAACGTGCACTGGTAACAGGCGCCAGCAGCGGCATCGGGCTGGCCGCGGCCACCGCGTTAGGCCGTGCCGGCGCCCATGTAACACTGGCCGCGCGCCGGGCAACCGAACTCGAAAGCGCGTGTACAGCCTTGCGTGACAGCCAAATTTCCTGTGATTTTGTGGTGCTGGACGTGACACGCTCGGCAGATGTTGATGCTGCCGTTGCGGATGCATCGCCATATGACATTCTGGTTAACAACGCGGGGATGAACCGACCTGTGCCGTTGGTCGAACAGAGCGATAACGACATCGATGAGGTATTCGACCTGAACGTAAAGGCGGCATTCTATACCAGCAGGGCAGTGGCACGAAAACTGCTGGCAGCCAAGCACCCCGGTTCCATTATCAACATTTCATCGCAGATGGGCCATGTAGGAAGTGCGCGACGGGTGTTGTATTGCGCGAGCAAGCATGCCATGGAAGGCATGACCAAGGCCCTGGCATGGGAATTGGGGGCAAATGGTATCCGGGTAAATTCGATCTGCCCCACCTTTATTGAAACGCCTATGACCACAGCGATGTTTGACAAGCCAGGCTTTAAGCAGTGGGTTTGCGAACGAATTGCGCTGGGACGTCTGGGTCGGGTCGATGAGGTTATGGGGGCAGTGGAGTTTCTAGCCAGTAGTGCGTCCAGCCTGATGACAGGCAGTGCCCTGATGCTGGATGGAGGCTGGACCGCAGCATGAAAACCGCACCACGCGCGCAAGATGTGGCTGATCTGGCGCAAGTATCGCAATCGGCAGTCAGCCGCACGTTCACACCAGGTGCCAGCGTATCCGAAAGCACGCGCAACAAGGTGCTGGCCGCTGCGCAGCGCCTGGGCTATCGGCCAAATGCCCTGGCCCGCAGTCTGATCACGCGGCAAAGCCGCATCGTGGCGTTGGTGATGAGCTATCTGGAGAACCAGTTTTATCCATTGGTGATTGAAAAGCTGTCCCAGAAGTTGCAAAAGCAGGGCTATCACGTACTGATGTTCATCGCGGATATAGATGAAGGCGCGGACGGGGTGTTGGCCGATATCCTGCAATACCAGGTCGAGGGCATCGTCATGGCGTCAACCATGTTGTCACCGACATTGGCCAAAAGCTGCTCTGACTTGGGGGTGCCGGTGGTGCAGTTCAATCGCATCTCGGATTTGGGTGGGCTGACACGCTACGCGACCAGTTCGGTGACGTCCGACAATGCGGCTGGCGGACGCCTGGCTGCTGAACTGTTAGTGGCCAGGGGTTACAAGCGAATCGCGTTTCTGGCAGGACTGGAGGATTCCTCAACCAGCCTGGAGCGTGAGCGCGGCTTTAAGGAGGCGCTGGCCGACTTGGGGACAAGCGTGTTTTATCGCGATACCGGCCACTACAGTTTTGACGGGGCGGAAGATGCGGTGCGACGTCTGTTTGCCCATGCCGATCCTCCTGATGCGGTGTTTGTAGCGAACGATCACATGGCGATCGCAGCCATGGACGTGTTGCGCCTGGAATTTGGCTTGCGCGTACCCGAAGACGTGGGCGTGATCGGCTTTGATGATGTGTCCCAGGCGTCCTGGGGCGCATACCAGTTGACCACCATCTGTCAACAGGTGGAGCCCATGGTAGACGCTACGGTTGAGCTTTTGCTCGAACAGATGCGTGGTGAAGTGCGCGCACGTGAGATCGTGATTCCGTGCATGTTGGTGGAAAGAAAAACAGTCAGGCCCCCGACATAGCGGATAACTATTTAGATTTTAGGTTGCGGGCGACTTAGCCCGTGGCCAGGAAAATGGAGATTGTAATATGAAAAAACGAAACCTGTTCTCAGGTGCATTTTGCGCGGTAGCGCTGCTGGCTATTGGCCCCATCGTGCACGCACAAAGCGCTACCAAATGGCCTGAGAAACCCGTGAGATACATCGTGCCTTTTTCACCGGGTGGCGTATCCGATGGGGTGGCGCGATTGTTGGCTGAGCAATTGTCCAAACAGCTCGGACAGAGCATGATCATAGAGAATAAGCCCGGTGTATCCGGTATCCTGGGAACGCAGACCGTAGCGCGATCAGCGCCAGACGGCTACACGATCATGGGAGGAACAATTACCACCCACGCTGTCAATCCCTTTTTCGTGAAATCCTTAAGTTACGACCCGGTCAAGGACTTTACCCCCGTGGCTCTTGTTGGAATGGTCAGCAACGCGTTGGTTGTGCGTGCAGATAGCCCCTTCAATAGTGTGCAGGATGTGATCGATGCTGCGCGCAACAAACCCGGCGCACTAAACTATGGGACGGCAGGACCGGGAACGTCGCAACATCTTTCTGGCCAGTTATTTCAGTCCATCACCAAGACTTCGTTACAACAGATTTCTTACAAGGGCGGATCGCAGGCAATGGTGGATCTGATAGGTGGCCAGATCGACCTGATTTTTGAAACAGTGGCGGCGGCCCGGCCGATGATAGATTCCAAGCGCGTCAAAGTATTGGGCGTGACTTCAGCCAAGCCACTGGCCGATCTGCCAGGCGTCAAACCGCTAGCCGAGCTTGGCGTGCCCGGTTTTGAAATGCAGTCGTGGCAGGGTGTTTTTGCGCCGGCGGGCACGCCGCAAGCGGTCGTTGACAAGTTGGCGCATGAAATCGCCATCGCCGTCAAAATGCCGGAATTTGGCGCAAAGCTGCGGCAGTTGGGCGTCGAGCCCGATGGTCGCGGCAGCAGGGAGTTTGGCGATTTTCAGGCAGCTGAAGTTCAGAAGTGGCACAAGGTCGTGCAAGAAGCAGGTATCAAGGCCAACTGATAAGACAGAGAAAGGGAAACAGCTATGACAGAATTTCATTATCCGCTGGACGGCCGACTGCCGGCGTTGCTGCGCGGCCAGCAGCGTGTGCGCGGTTTATTTAACGGGCTGCCCAGCCCTGCAATCGTCGAAATGTGCGGTTACGCAGGATTCGATTTTATTATCATCGACAACGAACACGGCAGCGCCGATCTGGGCGTTACCGAGAATATGCTGCGGGCTGCACGCGCCAGCGGCATTATCCCGGTTGTGCGGTGTTTCGCTCACGACCTGCCACGAGTATTGGACATGGGCGCCAGCGCGGTGCAAATCCCCATGGTGGAATCGGTCGAGCAGGCGCGCCAGTTGGCTGAGCGCGTGTTTTATCCGCCCAAGGGCATACGGGGCAGTGCATTCAGTACACGAGCGGCAGGATATGGGGCGTTTAGCGGTGCCGGTCACACGCAGCGCAGTAACGAGGGCATCAGTCTGATCGTAATGTTAGAAACGCCCCAGGCAATTGCGCAGGCGTACGATATTGCAAGTGTAGAAGGCGTCGATGCCGTGTTCATTGGTCCGAATGATTTGGCACATGCCATGGGGCATGGCAGCGACTGGAATGCGCCGCCAGTGCAGCAAGCAATCCGGCAAGGGCTGGCGGCCATCACGAGCGCCGGCAAGTGTCCCGGCATCATTGCCCTGACATCTGAAGATGAAGAGAAGTATGCAGCACTGGGCGCCAGATATTTCGCCAATGTAAGTACAGCCTTGATAACCCGCGCGTTCAAACAGGCAGCCAGCAGGACAGGTGACGTGGTGCTGAATTATTGAGTCGCACCGTCCTGTTCTGAGCGCGAGTCGGTATTTTCCTAAGGTACATCGGTACTCAATAGACAGGCATTGCGCATTTCTGACCCATTGATGTGTGTTGGCAAGCGCGCATTGTTGGTTCAGTGGTGCCAATGTTGCGCTGACTGAGCAAAAGGGCGCGTCGCGCTGCTATAAGCATCGCGTCTAACAGCACCGCAGGTTTTCAATGGCGTTCAATCCCCCTTTAATCGGGCTTTACTCCACCGATTGGCGGCTCTGCGTCTAGCGCATCGGCGAACTTTCGCATGGATTTGACGAACGCATCAAGTTCGTCTTTGCTCCAGTCCTTGAAGATCGCATTGGCCATGCGCTCACGCGCAGCGTCGATCTGATCTGTCATTGCCTTGCCCTTTGGCGCTATGACCGCCTCGCGCACCCGGCGATCCATGGGGTTTGCCCGGCGCTTGACCAGCTCCAGGCTTTCGAGCCTGGCGACCTGGCGGCTGATCGTGGTGTAGTCGCGTCCAGAGCGATCGGCCAGCTCCACCACGCCGATCGGCCCCAGCCGCTCGATCATCACGAGCGCGGAAAACAATGCCCGATCAAGCCGGATCCCGGCATCCTCAATCATCTTCTCGTCGTTCCGTGGGCGGTTCAGTGCACTCAGAATGCTGATCAATGACCCATGAAGAGATTTCATTTGCGCCGATATATGTGTATCTTGCACATTTTTTCTAAATGACATAATATAACTCCTATTGAGTGCATATTACACATATTGGAGCGATCATGACAAGTCAATTGACTGCAGATGTAATAATTTGCGGGGCAGGCACGGCAGGGCTGACACTGGCTATCGACCTTGCACGTCGCGGCGTAGCGTTCCTGTTGATCGAAAAGGGGCCAACGCCGTTTTCCGGTTCACGCGGCAAAGGCATACAGCCCAGAACCCAGGAGGTGTTCGAGGATTTGGGCATTCTGGACAAAGTGGTGGGCCGTGGCGGCTACTATCCCCGGCAGCGCCTTCATCGCGACGATGGCAGCTATGTTGAATCAGCTCTGTCAGAACCAGATGAAGCCTCGCCGGCCGAACCGTATCAGCAACCGCTTATGCTGCCGCAGTTTCTGACCGAGCAAATCATGCGGGAGCGCTTGAATGAGCTTGGCTCCCAGGTGCAGTTCGGTTGCGAGCTGCTGGGCTTCGAACAAGACGCCGACGGCGTCACGGCACGTCTTTCAGGGCCGGCCGGTCCGCAGACTGTTCGTGCTCGCTACCTTGTGGGTGCCGATGGCGGACGCAGCTTCGTGAGAAAAACACTTGGTGTCGGTTTTCCGGGCAAGACGCTGGACGTGCGCGCAATCGTGGCCGACGTGACGCTGACTGGCCTGGATCGAGTTGCCTGGCACCTCTTTAACGACGGCGATATGCAGCGGATGGTTGCCATCTGCCCGCTGGCCGGTACTGATCTATTCCAGATCCAGGCGCCGATTCAGCCTGATGAGCAGGCAGACCTGTCGGCCCAGGGTTTGACCGCGTTGGTCGCCAGGCGAACGGGTCGGTCGGATATTACGGTGCAAGCCGTGTCCTGGGCCTCGGATTACCAAATGAGCGCACGGCAGGCTGAACGTTATCGTGTGGACCGGGTATGTCTGGTCGGCGATGCCGCTCATGTACATCCGCCCACCGGCGGGCAAGGCCTTAATACCAGTGTGCAGGATGCCTACAACCTGGGCTGGAAACTGGCGGCCGTGTTGCGGGGCGCGCCAGACAGCTTGCTCGATAGCTACGAGGCAGAACGTCGCCCGGTGGCCGAATCCGTGCTTGGCCTGTCGACGCGGCTACTCAAGGATCAGAAGCCGGGTGGAATGCGCCGCGGACGCGAGACGCGCCAGTTGGATATCGGTTACATGGACTCGTCGTTGGCCATTGAGTTGCCGCAGCGCAAAACCGGCATCCGGGCGGGGCAGCGTGCGCCCGATGCCCCGATTCGTGGCGCAGCAGGCCAGCCATCGCGACTGTTTCAACTGTTCAAAGGCGGGCATTGGACGCTGCTGGTCCAGGCAGAGCAACAGGATAGGCCAAGACCTAGAGCCGGGCTGCATGTTCACGCTATCGGCCCGAAGGGCGATGTGATCGACGCCTGGGGGCACATCCAAGATGCGTATGGGCTGGCGCCAGGCGAGTATGCGCTAATCCGTCCGGACGGGTATGTAGGTGCAATCGTTGACACAGATAGTGTCGCTGAGCTTGACGTCTATCTGGACCGCATGGGCGTGGTGCAAGTAGAGGCAGCGACGACATGAGTGTTGCCTTTACCAAGCTTGTGGCAGGGTCGACGAGTGATAACTAACGCTTTACCTGAAGAGGCGCTTAGTGAAACGAAGCTGGATTGGGGGTTGATCCTGCCGGTTTTCGTGGTCGTTTCCATGTATGCCGCGGGTATGGCTGCTGTTATGCCGGTGCTTCCGTTCTTTGTAAGGGAGATGGGCGGCTCGCCGCTGGTCGTCGGCATGGTCATTGCCGCTGAAGCCTCGAGCCAGTTCGTCTCTGCCCCCGTCCTTGGTCAGCTGTCCGACCGCTTCGGTCGCAAGCGGATTCTTTTGGCGAGCCAGGCCGTTGCTGCAGTCAGTTTACTGCTGCTTGCCGGCGCACCGACCATTTTTGTTATCGTGCTTGCGCGTGCGCTTTTCGGAATGACAGCAGGTAACCTTTCGGCGGCGGCTGCCTATGTGGCAGATCATTCGGCCGCCCGGAACCGGCGGCAAGCCTTTGGAATTCTGACCGGCGGGGTGGGTGTAGGAGGTATGGTTGGTGCAGGGTTTTTGGGTCTTTTATCCACCACGTCATTGACCGTGCCGATCTATGCGGGGGTCGCTTTAATGCTTTTTTCTATGGCCGTGACTTACTGCTGGATGGACCGCGGGCGGGCGATACCTCGCCTTGAAGCCCAGACTGATCACGAAACAATGTCGTTTCGCGTAATCCTGGAATCACCTGCGGTCCGAATTCTGATCATCGTGATGCTATGCCATTTTTTTGCCTATGGCATGTATACCTCACAAATGCCGGTCTTTCTTGCTGATACATTCGTCTGGAACGGCCATGCCTTCGGGCACCGGGAACTGAGCTATATTATGATGGCCGACGGTGCGATCAATGTCCTGGTTCAACTTTTTCTGTTGGGCTGGTTGGGAAAATATTTCACCGAGCGCACCTTGATCGTTGTGATTTTTGCCCTGGTAGGCGCAGGCTTTCTGACTGCCGGCCTTGCCACTACGATCCCTTTTCTGGTTATTGCAATCGTCTTCGTAAGTGTCGGCGACGCTCTGGCAAAACCCACTTATCTTGCGGCGATGTCCGTTCACGTTCCTGCCCGGCGGCAAGGTGTGGTCTTTGGCGCCTCACAGGCACTGCTGGCGCTTACGGATGTTGTCTCACCCGTTCTGGGCGGTTTCATACTGGGGTATGCACTATACGGTGTCTGGATTGGTATTGCCTTGGCTGCCGCTCTGGTCGGAGCTGTATTGACGATTACCCGGCTGCCGACGGGCGCTACGTCGACATTGGCGCAGAGTGCAGCGATACGTGAGTAACAATACGAGGAACGTAAATATGAGAGATTAGTAAAGACAACCGCTTTTATCGTCGGGCTATACAGTTGCTGAATGAATGGAATTTAGTGAATGGGGTAGCGGTAAAACCGAAATATAATCAAACTTCGTTTGACACGAAAGCGCAATACAATGAATTATTGTATTGCGACATCAGGATCGCTATAAAAACTCTTAAAACAAGGAGTAATGCACAGAACGTACAGAATCAGCCAAATATCCTGGAATATGCAAGTTCCGAGCCTGTTCACATTTAAAACTGTAGCAAATTAATATCTAACGCAACAATTTTTTATCGATTAAACGATCGCATGGAAGCCTGAAAAATGACATTGCAAAAATCGGGAAAAATGACTTTGAGGCCGATGGAAAGAAGCGATTTGCGCTTTGTACATAGCATTAATAACGATGCAAAAATAATGCGCTATTGGTTCGAAGAACCCTTTGAGACATTTACAGAGTTAACACAATTGTACGATCAGCACGTGCATGACCAGCGCGAACGGCGGTTCATATGTGAGAATCCGGAAGGTGAAGCTATCGGCCTGGTCGAACTGGTCGAAATTAATCATATACACCGTCGTGGCGAATTCCAAATCGTTGTAGCACCCGACTGGCAGGGCCGTGGTTACGCCACAGAAGCGACTAGGCTTGCCGTCAATTATGCGTTCAAAGTACTGAATTTGCACAAGCTCTATTTGATTGTTGATGTAGATAACAAAAGCGCCGTGCACGTTTACAAGAAATGCGGATTTAAAACAGAAGGCGTTATGCCTGAAGAGTTTTTCAGCAACGGTACTTATCATGATGCTCTGCGCATGAGCATTTTTCAGCGCGATATACTTGATTGCGAACCGTGATCTGCCGGTGTGCCTCGATTCGTTCTTTCGCCGTCCGCGAGGGCCCGCACTTACTAAATTCATATCATCGCCGCCGTTTGTCGCAAGGCGTGGCCGATGCTTTTTGTCTGCCGGGCGTACGGGCTTTGGCGCATACATCGGGTAGGCCTAGTCGAAATATTCGCTTGGGTTTAGCTCAAAGATGGGTTGCTGTGTTTTCAATAATCGGAAAACTTAAGTAGCTTAACAAGGATTATCTATGTCGAAAGCGCAGTTGAATGAAGATATATCAGTTCCGAAAAAATGGCTTCATGAATTTCCCGAAGCCGCAATTGAACGGCAGGCTATTGGAGAGTCGAGCGCTGATGTTTTCCGTATTTTCAATGACAAAGGGCCGGATCTGTTTCTGAAGTCAGAACCTATTAGTGAATACAGCGAATTGCCGAACGAGGCTGAACGCCTGAGATGGCTGAAACAGGCCGGTCTGCCTGGTCCTGCAGTACTTGATTACACGACGGAAAATAATCGCTATTGGCTGCTAATGAGTGCTGTCGTCGGGTGTGACTTGGCTGGCGCAAAGGATCTGCCCGCGTTGCAGGTCATCCGCATCATGGCGTCAGCTTTGCGCGCCTTGCATAACGTGCCTGTTTCAGAATGCCCCTTTGATCACCGACTTGGGCAGCGCATAGATGTTGCCGGTAAACGTGTGGGTGCCGGGCTAGTTGACGAGTCCGATTTTGATGATAGCCGGCTAGGACGAAGTGCCTCGGAATTGTTTGCTGAGTTACTGTTGATGCATCCAACTCCTGAGGATCTGGTTGTCTGTCATGGAGACGCCTGTTTGCCAAATTTCATGGCCGACGAAAGCGGGTTTACCGGTTTCATTGACTGCGGTCGTCTGGGGATTAGTGACCGCTATCAAGACCTTGCGCTGGCAGTGCGAAGCATTGAACGTAATCTTGGTCCAGAGTGGGTGAAGCCTTTCTTTGAGAATTACGGTACAAAGCCGGATGAGGAACGGATTGAGTTCTACTGTTTGTTGGACGAATTCTTCTAATACATGGACCTATCGCGGCAAAGTAGTGGGACGTTGGTGGCAGGAATGGCAGCAGCACGGGCGCAGTTATGATTGTTGAAAACTGGACATGGTATGCGACCCTCGATACGCCAGATATGCTGCCGCGGCCAGGACCTGTATACCAATGGCGGTAGCAAAGAACATGTCTTGCATGGCGCCTGGTTGGCCATGAGTATTACTTTGCAGTAGGCCAAAGAAAGCAGGTGCGAAAGCATAGGTCCCCTGTGCGATGGCCACAGTCAAGGCTACAACTCTGGGCACATCCTCGGGGGCAAAATCCGATTGTGCAACCAGCGGTGGAATAGAGGTGGCATTGCCGATACCGGAGCCAAACAGCATGAGGCCAAGGGTAAGAAGCCAGACATTGTCCGTGCCAAAAAGAAGCAATGTTGCCGTGCCAAGCGCTTGAATCAAATAACCGCCAGCGGCCACGGTACGTCGGTTTCCAAATCGTAGAACAGCCCGCGCGGCTATAGCGCGGCCACCAATCGCACACGCCGTTCCCAGCCCCATGAGCCACCCCATTTGCTGGGCTCCGATTACAGGGGAAAAAATATTGAACAAATGAGCCAGCAACCCGATCTGTGCAAAAAGGCCGATTGCCATTCCTGCAGATAGTGTGATGAAGGCCCAATGGCGCCAAAGCGCGGCGCCAGGCAGCGCCTGGCTGCTGCTTTGTTCGTAGCGCCGAGCTTGAGCAGTGTCAGAAACGTAACCATCAAGCGGCTGTCCTGTGTTGTCTGGCGTTTTCGTGAACACATAGTGGGCCAGCAACAGCACGATAATCGTTACTATTACGCCTACAATGCTTGCTGCGCCGGTAAAACCCAGCCAGCCGATCAATGCCACCCACAAGGGCGAGAAAATAACCCCTCCGATGCTGGCGCCGTTATACGCCTTGCTTAAAGCGACGGGACGATTCTTGTGATACCAGGCAGCAACAATCGTATTGACCGCAACAGCCCCCATCGTGACCCATCCGAGGCCGGTCAACGTGGCCGCCAAAAACAAATGCCACGGCTCGTAGGCAGTAGCCCAGCCAACGACGCCAATAGCGGTAAGAATGGCGCCGCATACTGTCGTTGCTGGTAATCCAACCCTGGTATATAGACGAGGCAGGTTGAGGATCACCAGTGTACCGACAAGAAAGTGCAAGGTGACTGCCAGTGAAATAAGGCTCAAGGGCCAGCTCGTGCGCTGGGCCACTTCTGCCAGATAGATTGGCGGGCCGTAGAACCCGACGCCCCAGCCCAAAATGGCCAGAAGAAAAGCAGCCCGTACAACCCAAACGCCAAAAAAACTGGACGTTTGTTTAGTCTGAGAAGAGCCCATATAGATCGTCCTTCGATTGCGGAAAACGCCGACTTTATGTTGAGAGAATATAAGTACATTATGACGATGCAGGGCACCAATTGCTACGGCGCAGACCGTACCATGGGGAGGGATAACTTTGTTAAAATCATAATATATTTCAGGAGCAAACCATGGTAAGCATCGCCTCCATTGCCCAAACGGCGTCGTTGATTGGTGACCTTGCCCGCGCCAGCATGCTTACCGCGCTGATGGATGGGCGTGCTCTGACCGCCACCGAGTTATCCCGTATCGCCGGCATTGCGCCGCAAACAGCCAGCGGGCACCTCACTCGCCTGGTCGAAGCAGGCCTGCTCGTCAGGGAACGCCAAGGCAGGCATCGCTATCACCGTCTGGCTTCGCCGGCGGTGGCTCATATGATCGAAAGCATCATGGCTTTGTCAGTTGATCCTGATGCGCAAGAAGGCCGGCCGCAATCTGCCGGCCCTGTGACTGGCCCGCGCGACAAGGCCCTGCGCTATGCACGCACATGCTACGACCACCTGGCCGGCCAATTGGCGGTCGAAATGACTGACCATCTCATTGAGTCTGGGTGCATCGAGCTATCCGGCGATGGGGGCGTATTGACCGATGAGGGTGATCGGTTTCTGCAATCACTGGGCGTAGACCTGGATTCTGCTCGCCATCGTGCGTCAAGCCGCGGAACAGGGCGTATGTTCTGTCGCCCTTGCCTGGACTGGAGTGCAAGACGCTTTCATATTGGTGGTGCGCTTGGGGCTGCAATATGCCAATGTTATCTGGACAAGGGTTGGATTCGGCGTGCTGCGGGCAGTCGCGCTGTTACCGTGACGCCCCATGGCCAGCGAGCGATTATGGATGCCTTTTCGCTTACAACGGTGAGTCTTTTCTAAACAGATAGCGGACATGGTATCAACAGAATGTAAAGACGCAGTGACCCGGTGTGTTGCTTGACTTTCTTTTGCTTAATGTGGCTTTAATTTTTCAAGCGGAAGCTGGATACATAGTTATCGCACATCTGCCGGGCCGATTTTGCTGCCTTGACCGGATAGTCACACATGACGTTGAATACGCTGTCAGCTGTTTTCGATAGCCGCATGACAATTGCGCGCGAAGTGCCTTCGAAGGCCGTATGCGCCACCTCTTCAGGTCCTTGCTGCGTTACGCTAATGGCAGGTGCCATCGCTCCCAGGTTGGCTGCTGTGCGTGTAATAAAATTGCGCAAGTCCAGGTCTTTTTGTCTTGCGGTACGCACGGTTTCTATCGTGCCAAACTCCATGTCATCGACGCTTTTGCTGCCAATGCCATGCATCGTCAACGTGCCGATGTTTGGATCTTCCGTCGTTATTGTGTAGTCGTTAAAAGGAATTGGCGATATTATCGAAAAATGGCCTCTGGTTGATGCAGCGGGGTACAGGCCATCCGCATTTTTTTGCTGCACCATTTGGCGGTGCATTTCCAGTTTGGGCGCAGCGGCCAAGACGCAGGGCGGATATCCTCCTATGGAAAAGCAGACCAGCGCGGCGGTCAACCGCCTGGTTACGATTTCAGTGGCAGCGGGGACCATCTTACGGTTTTCACCGGCATGCTGGCCTGCGATGGTTTTATCCAAGTTTGGCACCTGACTGCTCCACAAGGGATTTCCAGATAGGCATATCACGCTCGTAATTTTTGCGAAACGCCTCGGGCGTATTGATGAGCGGTTCAAAACCTGCGGCCAGAATTTTCTGACGGATATCGGCATCCTTCGCAATCTCGGCCAAGTGTGATTGTAGCTGGTCAATGATTTTGCGCGGCGTGTCCGCTGGTGCCGCCATTGCCACCCAACCTGCAATGGAATAGGCTTCGTCTGCCACGCCTTGCTCCTTGATGGTGGCCACCGCAGGAAGAATTTCCATGCGTGCTGTCCCGGTAACACCGATAATCTTGATGCGGCCGGCATCGATAAAGGGCTTGGTATTGAGTGCGCTGGCAAAGCACATTTGGATTTGTCCACCAATCAGATCCTGAAGCATTGGCGTCTCACCTTTATATGCTACGTGTACCATCCCGGCATCCATACTTTTGCTCATGTAGGCGCCGGCCAAATGTGCGTATGAGCCGACGCCCCAGGATCCATACGTCAGCTTGCCCTTGTTCGCCTTACTATAGGCCAGTAGCGCATTCATATCATTCGCAGGCAATGATGGGTGCGCAACCAGCGTGACAGGCGCAATGGCTATCTGAGAAAGCATCAGCAGGTCTTTCTGTGGGCTGTACGGTAATTTTTCATATAAAAACTGGTTGATCAACATCGATGTACTAAGCGATAGCAATAGCGTGTAACCATCCGCACGCGATTTTGCGACAGCATTGGTGCCAATAATGCCTGATGCACCAGCCTGATTTTCCACGACCACAGGTTGACCCATGCGTCTGGATAGGGCCTCGGCGATGGTGCGCGCAATAATGTCCGTGGCACCGCCCGCATTGAATGGAACGATCAGTCGAATAGCCTTGGTCGGCCATTTCTCGTTGTCAGGTTGAGCCCTGACGTTCAGCGCTGCTGCGCTACTGATGGCGATCAAAGATTGCACCAATGTGCGGCGCCGGATGGATATAGCCATACTCTTGTCTCCTTACACCGATGTCGTTTTTTTTGTCAGTATAGCTTCAACGTCGGTCAAGTGCACTCACTTATTCTGAGCCGCGAGCGTTATACCGTACCGCTAAGCAGTAAGGGGTATCCATTGAAAATGGCAATTGCCCGCAAATGTGCATCGGGATTTCGTCGTCTTGTAGAGTAAAACGGTATATGGACTAAAGTACGTAGAATTTAATCGAAAACAAGTGGCATATGGCGCCGCCCAGGACAAACAAATGCCAGGCGCCATGAGCATGGCGAAATTGCCATTTATTAGAATAGAAAATGGTTCCTATCGTGTAAAGCATCGCGCCGATTAAAAGAAATGACAATGAGATGGTACTAAAAAATCGCCATTCACGTAGAACAGAAATGACGCCTATCCAGCCGAGAATGAGATAAATCCATATTGACGGGGCACCGTCATTTTCCATAAGAATTTGTTGATAAATACCCAAAATGGATAGACTCCATATGAGGGCAAGTAAAAACCAGGACTCATAACCCATGCCTGCTTTCAGGACAAATGGCGTAACTGTGCCTGCAATAAGAAGATAAATGGAGCAGTGGTCGAATCGTTGCCAGAATTTCTTAAGAGGCTCTCGTGTGCCATGGTAAATCGTCGATGTTATGAAAAGTAACGTTACAGTTATTGAAAAAACGAAAACACCAGAGATTTTAAATAAATCTCCCGCCTGGATTACGTTGTTCAACAAGTAAACTGATCCACTCAACATGACGACAAGTCCGGCTAGATGGCTCAGACAATTAAATCGTTCACCCGGATACATAATATACTTTGTGTGAAGGTGGATTTGACCTGAAAATCGATAAATAGAGGTGATTTACAGGGAATTTTTACTGCCGCTTAACACTGCAAGTGCAATATTCTGGCTGGTCAGTCATGAATCTAAGGGATATTCTAATCCTCTTTTGATGTTATATTTTGCTAAATTTGCAAGTCGCGCAACGCGCACGGTTGACCAAAATCTTACAAATAGAAGGACACTGACGCATGAATGATCAACTCAAATATGGTCTTGGCGTATGTTTGCTTTTGGTTCCTTGCCTGGCAAGCGCTCAGGAAGCGCCGAGTTTTGACTGCGCCAAAGCAAAGACCCAAGTTGAAAAAGTTCTTTGTTCTGGTGGCAACTCGGGTATGGGGTGGATAGACCAGACGATGGCAAACCTGTACAAGGCCATCCGCAAAGTGCCTGAGACAGATCTCGCTGCGCTTGAGTCCGGCCAGCGTGCCTGGTTGGCAAAGCGTAATCAGTGCAAAGGTTCTGATGAGAATGTGATGAACTGCCTGATCGATAGTTATCGCGCCCGCTATATTGAACTCAGTTCATCTTATGATAAACAACAATACACAGGCCACTTCAGCAATAAGAAGGGGGTTCTTGACAGTGTCCTATTTCCAGATACAAGCCTGTCGGTCAATATATCGACCGATGTGGGGGCTCCTTCCTATGATTCGTGTTCGGTAGCCTTTCTTGCGCCACTGGTAGGCACCGCTGTTCACCATGTTTTTACAGGGCAGGAGACCGGAACAAATGATCGATGCACAGTAGATTTAAAAGTATCCGGCTCACAATTTGCGGTCAAACCCAAGGGCTGCCAGTCCTTTTGTGGAAATGCTGCGTCGTTTGATGGCATATACAAGAAGAAATGAAGCCATGGCCGGTTGCGACGTGAGGGTCTTCGAAAATTAACTTATTAATATTAAAAATTGAATGACTGGTCTCAGCCTGGGTTTATTATTCGCCTGTAGACCGAATGAGCAGAAAATGCCAATCGCGCAAATTAGGGAATACTTTCCATGATAGAGCCTTATAATGTTGAATTAATTGAACATTATTTAGAAAAACGCTCTGCCAGATAGCCATTCACACTATGCATTACGGCTGTCTGAGCTCAATCGTTCTTGATAGGCAACCCCACGTTGAAGAGTTGTTGCGCTTCACACCGCGTTGAGAATTGTTCGAACCTCCCCAAAAAAAAGCGATATCTCAGCTATTTTTGCGCGACGCCTCGGTGCGCTGTACCGCTGCCCGCTGTTCACTCCTGTCCCTGGCCTCTGTACACCAAGATATCCGGACAGGCTTTTTTTAGCACCATTTTTAGAATTCCCCATGGAAATTAAAGTCAACTTTCTCGACAAGCTACGCCTTGAAGCCAAATTCGATGATTTCACGGTTGTGGCCGATCAGCCGATCCGTTATAAGGGCGATGGCTCGGCGCCGGGTCCTTTCGATTATTTTCTGGCTTCATCGGCCTTGTGTGCAGCTTACTTTGTGAAGTTGTACTGCGTCACCCGCAATATTCCTACGGAAAATATCCGCCTGTCGCAGAATAATATTGTGGACCCGGAGAACCGGTACAAGCAGATTTTCAAGATTCAGGTCGAGTTGCCTTCGGATATTGCAGAGGGGGATCGTCGGGGTATTTTGCGCTCTATTGAGCGCTGTACGGTGAAAAAAGTCGTGCAAACCGGACCTGAGTTTGTCATTGAAGAGGTAGAGAACCTGGATGCAGATGCTCAGTCCTTGCTGACATTAAATCCCGCTTCTGATGCCAGTACCTATATAACGGGCAAAGATCTGCCGCTGGAGCAGACTATCGCCAATATGTCCGGCATTCTGGCTAGCCTGGGTATCAAAATTGAAATCGCCTCATGGCGCAATATTGTTCCCAATGTCTGGTCGCTGCACATTCGCGACGCGCACTCGCCCATGTGTTTTACCAATGGCAAGGGGGCGACCAAGGAAAGCGCGCTGGCCTCAGCGTTGGGGGAGTATATCGAACGCCTCAATTGCAACCATTTCTACGCCGGTTCCTTTTGGGGGGAGGATATCGCCAACGCGCCGTTTGTACATTATCCGAATGAGCGCTGGTTCCAGCCGGGTCCCGCGGATACGCTGCCCGCTGACATTCTGGATGCATACTGCCTGCAAATTTATAATCCGGAGGGCGAACTGCGCAGCTCGCATCTGTGCGACACCAACTCAGGCAATATGTCGCGCGGCATCTGTTCGTTGCCGTTTGTACGGCAGTCAGACGGCAATGTGGTGTATTTTCCGTCAAACCTGGTCGAGAACCTATACGTCAGCAATGGCATGAGTGCCGGCAATACGCTGGTAGAAGCGCAAGTACAATGCTTGTCCGAAATTTTTGAACGGGCGGTAAAGCGCGAAATTCTAGAGGGCGAAATCGCATTGCCTGATGTGCCGCAAGACGTGCTGGCGAAATACCCGGGCATTCTGGCGGGCATTCAGGCATTGGAAGAGCAGGGCTTTCCGGTGCTGGTAAAGGATGCGTCGCTGGGCGGGACTTACCCGGTAATGTGCGTAACCTTGATGAACCCGCGCACAGGTGGCGTCTTTGCCTCATTCGGCGCGCATCCAAGTTTTGAGGTGGCGCTGGAACGCAGCCTCACGGAATTGCTGCAGGGACGCAGTATCGAAGGCCTGAACGATTTGCCCAAGCCCACCTTTGTCAGTGAAGTTGTGACCGAATCAAATAATTTTGTGGAGCACTTCATCGATTCCAGTGGTGTCGTGTCATGGCGCTTTTTCAGTGCCAAGGCGGATTTTGAGTTTGTCGAATGGGATTTTTCCGGCCAGGGCGAAAACGCTAATGCCCTGGAAGCAGCTACTTTGTTCGGTATTCTCCAAGACATGGGCAAAGAGGCCTACATGGCTGTGTATGACCAACTGGGCGCCATCGCCTGCCGGATTCTGGTGCCCGATTATTCGGAAGTTTACCCGGTAGATGATGTTATCTGGGATAACACAAACAAAGCGCTTCTGTTCCGCACCGATATTTTGAACCTGCATTGTCTGGACAATGCCGCGCTGGCAGCACTGCTTGAGCGGCTAGAGAACAATGACTTGGATGAATACGCTGATATTGCCACGTTGATCGGTATCGAATTTGATGAGAACACGGACTGGGGACAGCTCACTGTTCTGGAATTGAAGCTGTTGATTAATCTGGCCTTGCAGCAGTTTGAGGCGGCGCAAGAGCTGACCGGCGCGTTTCTGCAGTACAACGACAACACGGTCGAGCGCGGATTGTTTTATCAGGCCTTGAATGTGGTGCTGGAAGTACTGCTGGATGATGACCTGGAATTGGATGACTACGCGGTCAACTTTCGCAAGATGTTCGGCAACGCACGTATGGAAGCGGTAATGGGGTCGGTGGACGGCAGCGTACGCTTTTTCGGGCTAACGCCAACAAGTATGAAACTGGATGGGCTCGATAGGCATCACCGGCTGATCGATAGTTATAAAAAACTGCATAAGGCCAGAGCTCAAGCGGCGGCGACTACCGGTTAGGGGGCGACAAGGCTGGGTGCTGCTCATCCGTTATTGACCGGAGAATGAGTAATCGGTGGATGTACACGCCAGGAGGATCGGATATGCGTATATGCCTCGGGGGTTTCGCATGTTTTATCAGTTCCTGGAGGGTGACGTCTTATGCTGCACAGTCCAGCGCAGCCAGAAAACGCTCAACAATCAGATTTTGCCTTCTTCCCTTGCGCATTGCGATTGCAATCGGGACGGTAAAGTGCATGCGGTCTGGTGCAATGGCAGTCATCTGTCCTTTCTCTACCCAGGTGGCGGCGTAATGATCGGGAAGAAAGCCGATATATTGGTCGGTTAATATGAGAAAAGCAATGGCTTCCCTGTCTGTTGCCGTCGCCGCGCAATTCATGCGATGGTGCAGTTCAACGGCTTGGGCATTCATGCGATAGCTGGGTGCGACTGCCGGCACATCACGCAAATCAGCATCGCCGACCGCACCGGCATTCTTGCCTAAAGGGTGCGCACTGCTGCAGTACAGTAAAGAGTGCTCTTCATACAAAGTGTGATAATCCAATCCCGTCAAGGTATTGATCAGCGGTAATGCGCCAATATGAAGACGGCCGTCCAGCAGGCCTCGTTCAATCTCGCCGGGCGTACTCATGCTGATGTTAATCCGTATGTCGTCGCTTTGCTGGCGCAGTGTTTTCAGGGCAGACGTAATACGCATCTGCGGCTGCGTGACCAGATTATTCATGAGTCCGATATTGATTTCACCGCGAAGACTGTGATGCAGTTGATTGACCTCCCTGCGAAAATCTTCTATCGAGGCCAATACGGTATCGCTGGCCCGCAGCACTTCTCTTCCCTGGTCAGTCAGGGAAAATCCGGCGCGGCCTCGTTGGCATAGCCGCATACCAAGACGCTTTTCAAGGTCGCTCATATGCAGGCTGATTGCTGAACGGGTAATGCCCAGTGCGCTTTCGGCCGCAGTAAAGCTGCCCATTTTTGCAACGGTTCTGAATACCCGCAGCAACCGGAGATCGAAGTCCGTTACCTGGGCAAGCGGTTGGCTTTTCATTACGTGAGTATTTCCGTATTTATTGGTAAATAAAGTTGTATTTTACTAAACCAATGGAGTTCCTATAATCAAAGACACCAACTATTTGAAACAGGACACGTCATGAACTATCCAGATCTGCAGCCCACCACAATGACAGATGCATTGAATTTACGATCGCACTGGCTCCCTTTTAGTGCAAACCGCAATTTTCATAAGGATCCGCGGATCATCGTGGGCGCCGAAGGCAACTGGCTGCTCGACGCCAGGGGCAGGCGAATCTACGACAGTTTGTCGGGCCTTTGGACTTGCGGCGCGGGCCACACCCGGCAGGAAATTCAGCAGGCTGTATCCCGCCAGCTCGGAACGCTGGATTACTCCCCCGGGTTTCAATATGCGCATCCTCTGTCGTTTCAATTGGCGGAAAAAATGATCGGACTCACCCCCGAAGGGCTGGATCATGTGTTTTTCACCAACTCCGGTTCCGAAGCGGCCGACACGGCGGTCAAAATGGCGCGCGCCTACTGGCGTGTGAAAGGTCAGGCGAACAAGACCAAGCTGATAGGCCGCGCCCGTGGCTACCACGGCGTCAATATCGGCGGCACCAGCCTTGGTGGCATCGGGGCAAACCGCAAGGCGTTTGGATCATTCATGGATGTGGATCATCTGGCGCATACCTTGCAGCCCGGCCTTGCCTTTGGTCGGGGTGAGCCCGAAACCGGCGGGATCGCACTTGCCGACGAACTGCTTAAGCTGATCGAGTTGCACGATGCATCGAATATTGCCGCTGTTATCGTCGAACCGGTGGCCGGTTCTGCCGGCGTGCTCGTTCCGCCAAAGGGGTATTTGCAACGACTGCGTGAAATCTGCGACCAGTTCGGCATCTTATTGATATTCGATGAAGTCATCACCGGTTTTGGACGGTTGGGGGCAGCCACCGGCGCCGAGTATTTCGGCGTCACCCCCGATCTGATGAATGTCGCCAAGCAACTTACCAACGGCGCAATTCCAATGGGTGCGGTCATCGCATCTTCTGAAATCTATAATACGTTCATGCAACAGGATCTGCCCGAGCATGTGACCGAGTTCGGCCACGGGTACACCTATTCTGCCCATCCGGTTGCCTGTGCGGCAGGACTGGCGGCCCTGGATATCCTGCAGCGGGATCATTTGATTGAGCAGGTGCGGGTGCTGGCGCCGTATTTCGAGCAGGCGTTGCATGGTCTGCGAGAGGCATCGCACGTGGTTGATATCCGCAATTGCGGCCTGGCCGGGGCAATTCAGCTGGCGCCCCGCGACGGGGATGGTGCGATCCGGCCGTTCGAAGCCGGACTGAAGCTGTGGGAAAAAGGCTTTTATGTCCGATTCGGTGGCGATACCTTGCAATTTGGCCCGCCGTTCACCACGACGCGTGAAGAGCTGGATTCACTTTTTAACGCGGTGGGAGAAACGCTCAACACGCTATCCTGAAGCGTCCAGGATCTACCCCTGCCACGGCAGGTCCTGGTTATCGACAGCCAAGACGGCTCGGGGTAAATGAGAAAGACAGGGCTGCGGGGGATGCTCCAACACTCGCCATAATCAAACGGGATGGCGGCAGACGGATGCCTGCATGAACGAGGCTCCTTCACATCCCAAGCATGGCTTCAATGCCATGGACCAGCGCGAGCAGGCGCGGCCCTAGATCGTCGTACAGGTCTTGCGATGTCGTGCCATGGCTGGATACGGTCAAATTGAAAGCCAGCGACATGCCATTGATTGGTGTGCCAAGAGGAACGGCCACTGCCGCAAGCGACGATCGCCATGCGCCGGCCACAGAGCAAAAGCCGTATTTTTCGATGTCTTCGAATGCCTGTGTCACACCTTCCCTGTGCTGCGCCCATTCCTGCGGCAAGTGGCGTTCAAGTTGCTTTAATACCGATTCTTTTTCCGCTTGCGGCAAGCCGTAAAGAATCGCGCGCCCCATCGCGGTACGCAACAAAGGGCGGGTGGAACCGATACCGGGACGCGTTTCATTGGATTCCCGGCTATGGATGGTTTCGACGTATACCGCTTGCAGGCGGTCCCGGGTGCCCACTGACACAGGACCCTTGGCGTATTCCGCCAGCTTGAGCATTTCGTGTGCGCCTACCTGCCGGAGCATCAATTGCGAAAGCAAGGGATAGCCCAGGGAGAGCACGGCAGGACCAAGCGCGTATTTGCTCGTATGCGGATCGCGGCGCAAATAACCTAATCCGACCAGGGTAAAGGTCAGGCGCGAGACCGTGGGGCGAGCCATGCCAAGCCTGTCCGCAAAATCTTTGTTTCCCAGGCTGGTTGTCGTTGCTGAAAAGCATCCCAGTATCGATAAGCCATTGGCCAGTGTCGACGCGTATTGTGGATGGTTGATCAGGTCTGCAGGATCAAGCATATCGGAGCTTGCTTTTGTTTTGGATGGACGCATATGCACAAAATCGCTGGCGCAGCCTTGACAGCCAACGCCAATAAGTTAATAATAAATTCAAATAATTATATCATAATTCCATTTATTTGAATTAAAGGATTTGGTCATGGATTTTGAATTGCGTCCCAAGGGTAAGAAATGCTTTTCTTTTGTGGTGGTGGCCGACACACATATCAATCAGGATGAGCACACTTCCAGTTCACCCTATGCAACCAACGCATTGGCAAATGCGCGCGCTCGCCAGGTGTTTCTGGAAATCGCTGCCATGCCGGAGCAACCGCAATTTGTGATTCATCTTGGCGATATCGTCAATCCCGTTCCCTCTTTGCCGACTTTTGATCAGGCGGTAAGGCATTTCAAAGACATTATCAAACCCGTCAAAGTGCCGGTGCACGTGCTGCCGGGCAACCATGATGTGGGAGACAAGCGCATCGAATGGATGCCGGCCGAACAGGTATGCGATTCTTTCCTGGCAAAATACCGCGCATCCTTTGGGGATGATTTTTTCTCTTTCGAGCAAGCGGGCTTACGGTTTATTCTGATTAATTCCTTGCTCATCAATTCGGGCCTTGAGGATGAGAAGCGCCAGCAGCAGTGGCTTGAACTGCAGCTGGAGGCTGCGGGCGCCCAGGCACAACGGGTCTTCATGTTTATGCATTACCCCCCTTACATCTATTCCACTCAAGAGAAGGGCAACTACGACAACCTGGATGAGCCCGGCAGGGGCTGGCTGCTTGGCTTGATGGCCCGGCCGCAGGTCGAGGCCGTGTTTGCCGGTCATGTTCACAATTTTTGGTATGACAGGGTAGGGGCGTCGGAGTTTTACATGCTGCCCTCTACCGCATTCCTGCGTCATGATTTTTCCGAGTTCTTCCGTTGCGCGCCTCAAGCAGGCGACGAGTTCGGTCGCGGTGACCTTCAAAAATTCGGTTACGCCATCGTCGACGTCTATGAGAGTGGCCACGTGTGTTACTCCGTACGCAGTAACGGGCGCAGTGCCGAACCGGGGCAGCCATGCTCCAGCCAGCCCATGCCTTACCGGGCCCATCCGAAAGTGTCCGGCCTGGCTTCAATCGGCGTTGAACTACGCCATCCATGGGCAGAGAGCGTGCAGATTACCTCTACGGGAGGCGTGCAGGAGTTCGGACGCAAATGGGCGCGTAACGACTACCCGTTGCAGGCGTTATGGGAGATGGGGGCGCGTCTGGCCAAAGTGCCCGATATCGACCTCATCGAAGACGAATCCCGGGAGCGGATGCAAAAATTGGCTGCAGTAGGGCATCACTTCGTGGTGACCTGTGTCGGCATGCCAAAAAAGAAAGCGCTGCTCGACGTCAATTTAGCAGATGCGGGTGTCAGCGCATTTGAGGTTAACCTCACGGCGCAGCGCTTCGAAGAAGCGGCAGGAAATCTGGCCGCCATTCGCCGCGAGCACGGCGTGAAGATTTACTACGCCAAGCTTCTGACTGCCGATCCCTCACAATATGATGGTACGCATTTTTCCCATGTGGTGCGCGCCGGCTTTGAACTTGATGAGCTTGATGGATATATTCAGGTCATCACCCAAGCAGTCAAAGATGGCGTGATCGACGGCATTACCGTACGCGTTGAGCCAACGCAGTGTCTACAGGCGGCTTGCCGTCGTATGCAGGCCTTTCATGATCGCACCGGCGCGCAAATACTGGCCTCGTTAAAGCTTTCAGGGCCAGGCATCGCGACCGAGCGGGCAGATGACGCCGCCAACGTTGCCAGTGTCGCGCTCGCGATGGTGCTTGCCGCCAGCACGCACGGGATTCAGTTCGTCTATGACACTTTCATGGATGTTGATCGTGGGTATTTCCCGCGGCACGCCTTTATCGACCGTCGATACAACCCGCGTCCCATGGCACGCGCTTTTACGACATTGATGGCGATTCTGGGTGGCGGACAGGCAGTTCGTGTGGCGCAGGGGAGCGACAAGAACTGGGCGTTGAGATTCTCCGTAGGGAACGACCAGTACGGGTTGACAGTGACACAGGCGGGGGCGACCACGCATCTTCATTTATTGGATGCGAGCACTGAAGAGACGACCAGCGTGATTGATCTGGCGACGGGCATGTTTGCTTCTTCCCAGGGTTTGTTACAGGCCGAAACGACGCTGGCATCCGGCTCATGACGCGATTTTGATTTGATGGACAAGGCAAAAAATGGCGTGGCGATCCTGCCACAGGAGGAGTCCTATGAAAGCACGTATCTTGGTAGCAGCGTTATTTTCCATCTCGGTATTTGGCACTTGCGCCGTGCATGCCGCTTATCCGGAAAAATCGGTCAGACTGGTCGTTGGCTACGCACCAGGTGGCTCTACCGACATTGTGGCGCGGCTGCTTGCAAATGCACTGAGCGATAAATGGGGACAGGCGGTTGTTGTTGAGAACAAGGGCGGCGCAAGCGGCATGATTGCAACCGAGCAGGTCGTGCGTGCTGCACCTGACGGCTACACCCTGCAGCTTGCCTATACGCCAGAGGTATCAATCAACAAATTGGTATTCAAGGACATCCGGTATGATCCGGCCACCGACCTGACTGCCTTGAATCTTGTTGCGTCGGCGCCCCTGGTCCTGGCTGCAGGCCCAAGCAAGGGTATTAAGTCCATTGAGGAACTGCTTGCTGTGAAAGGAAAGGCGTCCGAACTCACATACGGATCGCCTGGGGTCGGGGGACAACAACATATGGCAGGCGAAGTATTGCGCAAACTGACGGGTATGCCCTTAGTGCATGTTCCCTATCGAGGAACGTCGCTTGCCGTGACCGATCTTGTGGGCGGGCAGATCGACTTGTTTTTTGCCACCACCCCGCCATTGCTGGGTAACATCCAGGCGGGCAAGATCAAGCCACTACTTGTCGCAGGTGATAAGCGCGAAGCCCTGCTGCCCGACGTACCCACGGCGATTGAGAAGGGCATGCCGGAACTGCAACTGACCAATTGGTTTGGTCTGTTCGGCCCTAAAGACTTGCCCGATGCCATCAAGGAGCGGATTAACAAGGACGTCATGGCGATCATGGCAGACAAGGCGTTTCAAAACAGCCTGAAGGACAAAGGGCTGACCCCGACACCACTGTCGCCCGATGCTTTCTCCAGATTTATTGCAGCGCAGATGGCCAAGTACGAAGTGATCGTGCGCGAAACGGGTATCAAGCAACAGTAGCGGCGGCGTCGACAAACATGCTTTATGTCATGCCCATGTTGAAAGCCGGGGACCACCTCTATGTTTCGAGGAAAGTGGCAAGGGCAGGCTATCGTTTTTCTATCTGTCGCGCGCGCTTCATGCTGAATATCTGCAATCGTTTTGAACTGGTATCTGGCGGATAACGTCCACAGGACAGCTGGTGAGGTCTCTACGGCTGTTGGGTCATTGTCCAGGAAAGCGAGCGGGGCGCCGCTCGATGAAATGGGCGATGCCTTCCTTGAAGTCTTCACTCTGCAAACTCATGACCATCTCGGTATTGGCTTGCGATACCGCTTCTCCCAGCGTCTGAAATGGCGCTTCCCACAGTTGTTGTTTCATGATGCGCACTGAACGTGGTGACACCTCGTTGCCAAGACGGTGCGCAAGCTTCCGAGCGGCGTCCGGCAGGGCATCAGCAGTAACAACACGATGAACCAGGCCCATTTGCAGCGCTTGCTGGGCATCGATTTTGCGTGAGGTCAGCAGCAAGTCCGTCGCATGAGCATGGCCGACAATGCGCGGGAGTATCCAGGCAATGCCATGTTCGGCAATCAGGCCGCGCTGGGCAAAGGCGGTGGCAAATACCGCCTGGTCCGCAGCGATCCGAAAATCGCTGTAGAGCGCCATGATCAGTCCGAGTCCGGCTGCAGCGCCATTGATGGCGCTGATAATGGGTTTGGGGGCGGCAGGGAAATAGGAATACCGTGTCTGGTAGTCGGCACGACGATTCATGTCGTAGGGGCGCATCCACTCTTGAGCCCGGATGTCTTCGGGAGGTAGCACTTCCAGCTCGTCCATGTCCATGCCTGCACAAAATGCCCGTCCGGCGCCGGTCAGTATGATGGCGCGCACGGCGTCGTCACGGCCAGCTGTTTCGATGGCCGAGCGCAGTTCTGCTTCCATGACTTTGGTCAGCGCGTTCATGCGTTCGGGCCGGTTCAGCGTGATTGTGGCAATTGTGTTGTCGACTGCGTAGTTCAATGTTTCGTATGTCATAGTCAGGATATGTATTCAGAGAGTGATTCGGTGAAGGAGGTGGGAAGCTGGATGGCGACCGGTTCAAGAAATTCTTGTATGCCGTGACAGCCGTTTTCGCGTCCTATACCGGATTTTCCGAAGCCGCCGAAAGGGGCAGCGGGATTGAAGGGAGCGCCATTGATGTCAACCTGGCCTGCGCGAATGCGGCGCGCTACAGCCAGTGTGTCGTGCGTGACAGGCCCCCAGACAGCGCCGGCCAGCCCGTATTCGGTGCCATTTGCCAGGGCGATACCGTCTTCGATATCGTCATAGCACATGATGCATAAGACCGGGCCGAACACTTCTTCCATTGCGATTGTCATTGCGGGTGTGACGTCCGACAGCACCGTCGCGGGAATGAAAAAACCGTGATCGGGAACGGGCTGAGTGTCTCCAACTGAACGAGCACCTGCGGCGACGGCGTTGTCTATCATGGTCTGCACTTTTTCGCGCTGGCTCGCAGAAACAAGGGGACCGAGTCGCGTTGCTGCGTCTGCCGGGGCACCCATGCGGTAACCGCCAATGAGCTCTTGCACAAGCCTCTCGACTTCGCGCACCACATTGCGTTGTACCAGCAGGCGCGTTATGGATGAACAGGTTTGCCCAGAGTTGAGCATGCAACTGGCCAGGGTGACTTTGACGGCTGTCGGCAGGTCAGCGCCGGGCAGCACGAGTGCGGCCGATTTGCCGCCCAGTTCCAGGGCCATGCGCTTGATCTGGCTGCCGGCAATGGCTGCGATATGACTACCTGCGCGTGTGGAACCGGTGAAGGAGACCATATCGATGCCGGGATGGGAGACCAGCATCTCTCCGATATTCGGGCCGGTGCCATATATCACGTTGAATACGCCTGGTGGCAAACCGGCCTGTTGGATCGCTTCGGCCAACAGGGCAGCGCTGGTCGGTGCGATTTCAGAGGGTTTCAGGACAACCGTGCAGCCGGCCAGCAGCGCCGGTGCAACCTTGCCGGTGATCTGGTGCAAAGGATAGTTCCATGGTGTAATGCACGCCACCACGCCCACCGGGACATGCTGCACCAGGGAATGACCCATGCGCGTCTCCCAAACCATCTCAGCTGCAAGATCGGCATAGCTATTCCACGCGGCAATGGGTGCGCCCACCTGGATACGCGCAGCTAATTTGCGCGGCATTCCCACCTCCCGGGAGATTGTGGTGGTCAGTGCCTCGGCTTTTTCCGACAGTGCAACAGCCACCCGGCGCACGGCAGTGATGCGTTCAGCCAGAGGCGTCGCAGACCAGCCGACCCATGCTGCGCGTGCCGCTACAACTGCGCGATGTACATCGTCATGCGAGGCAGAACGAAAACGGGCAAAAACGTCTTCAGTGAAACTGTCCGTGACGGGCAGTTCCTGCTCGCCGCTTGCGGGTGTCATGACACCGTCTATGAATAATTGAGTCTGTTTAAGCATGGGTAGTCAATCCTGTTGGAGGCGGGCAGATGTGGCTGAAGCGCGCCGGGAGATAAACGCGCGCATGACCTGTTGTGGTTCCCCGCTAGCGTAGCATTCAAGTTGATAGCGGATGCCGGCGTTGCACGCTTGGTCAAAGCCTGCCTGCGTGCGCTCTTTGAAGCGCTGCTTGGTCAAGCGAACAGCGGAGCGCGGTAATGCAGCCAACGCGGTGGCCCGTTCCAGTGCGCGAGGCAATACCTGCTCGGCAGCGACCAGATCGTTGACGAGCCCGAGTGCATGCGCCCGTTCGCCAGTGATCAGTTCTCCTGTCAGCGAGAGCTCCTGGTTGAGCGAATGGCCAATTTGTAAGGACATCAGATATGAACCGACAATACTCGCCAGTCCGGCCTTGACTTCGGGTTGTCCCATGCGCAGCGCTGGATGGGCTATCCGCAGGTCGCACATCAGGGCGATCTGAAAGCCGGCGCCAACAGCAGTACCATTCAGTGCCGCAACAATTGGCTTGGTCATATCGCGTACAGCCTGGTACAGGGCGTGTTGGCGATTGAGCCAGTCAGCAAGATTGCCAGTGTCGATCGTGGCTGCCTCTTCCAGGTCCTGGCCTGCACAAAAGGCGCGCTCGCCGGTCCCCGTCAGCACGATGGCGCGGACAGCGTCGTCAGCTTCGAGCGCATATAGTGTGTCCGTCAGCGCGGTGCGCAACGAGGCATTCACTGCGTTCATGCCAGCGGGGCGATTAAGGCGAACGACGGCAATCTTGTCGTTATAGTCTGTCAGTACGGTATTTTGGGGTGTCATGTTTGTTCCTTGCGACGTTCAATGACGGCATCGACGGCCCAGCCTGGACTGCCCATATCGCCGACAATCAGCGGGTTCAGATCGATGGATGTAATATCATGCGGGTGAGATGCGGCCAGGTGAGCGAGCGCTACGGCTGTATGCGCTACAGTGTCCAGGTCGATGGGGGCCTCGCCGCGTACGCCGGCCAGAATCGGCGCGATGCGAAGTGTGTGCAGCTTGGCGATAACGTCATCTTCCGAAAACGGGTGCAGCAGTACAACGAAGTCGCGCAGGGCTTCTACATATTTGCCGCCATCGCCGATCATTACCACGGTTCCAAAGGTTGGATCCTGCCGAACGCCCAGCGCAAACTCACGCCGTCCCGAAACGCGCCTAGCGACAATCACGCCATCGAACGGGACCTGCAGGGCGGCAACACGCTGCGCGCACTGTTTCCATGCATCAACGATTTGCTGTTCGCTGTTCGGTCCAATAAATACCAATCCATGCTCGGATTTGTGCGGAATGTGGGCAGAACAGGCTTTCATCACAACGTCCTGCCCCAGTGCACGCCAGGCGGCGACGGCTTCATCCGCATTGCCGCACAGTACATACGGCACTGTTGGAATATCCGCCTTTGCCAGTACGGCCAGGCTTGCGTCTTCGCTCAGGAAGTGACTCGTCCGCTCCGGGAGGGCGAGGATTGATGCTGCCGCTGCTTCCAGCAGGTCGCGTGCCGATGCCTGTCGCATCAGGGTGCCATGGCGGCTCCACTGGTGCAGCGCATTGATGGCATCCGTTTCGTGCGTATACACGGGTACACCGGCTTCGCGAAAAACCTGGCGCACCGACGCCTGGGGCGCAGACACCACGGCTGGTTTACCTGTATTGGCTGCAAACGTGGCGGTATCGGTTGCCATGCCCTGCACGTCATAGCCAGGGCCGGCCACGGGCACGCCGATAAGAAACATATCTGCCTGCGGGTCGGTAGCCAGGGTATTGAGCGTAGCGGCATACATGCCGCTTTTGGTCATCAGCGAGGCGGTCAGATCTACCGGATTCTGCGCGGTGGCAAAGCTGGGCATAATATCGGCCAGGCTGCGTACCACCGCAGGGGCCAATTCCGTTAACGGCAGGTTCAGGGTTTCGGCTGCATCCGCGCACAGCACCCCGACAGCGCCGCTGTGGCTCATGACAACCAGGCTGTCTGCGGGCCGGGGCGGCATTGCCAGATAAAGCTCAACGGCATTGATCAGTCCGTGTACATCGGCAGCACGCCAGATACCGTGGCGTTCGAAAAAGGCATCCACGACGACATCATCGTTGACCATGGCGCCTGTGTGCGAGGCCGCTGCCTTTGCACCGTGCACGCTGCGTCCGGCCTTCAGGGCAATGACCGCTGCACCGCGTGAGATGGCCAGTCGCGCCGTTTCGGCTAGCATGGCGGGATCCGCAAGCGATTCGATATACAACAGGATGACCCGGATTGCCGGATCGACGGCGGCTGCCAGCGCCAATTCGCACACCGAGGCATCAGCATCATTGCCAGAGGCAATCAGATAGCGCACGCCCACACCGCGTTCACGCAGCATGGCGTAGGGCATGACGCTGGCGGCGCCACTCTGGCTAATGATGGCAACTGGCCCGTCTTCGGGCTCGATTTCCATGAACATGGTGCTAAAGTTCATTACTGCGCCGGTTTGGAAATTGGCCACGCCTTGCGCGTTGGGGCCCACCAGCCGCACGCCCAGTCGGCGAGCCTGTTGTACCAGTGCGGTTTGCCGTTGGACTCCCGCGCTGCCTGTTTCACCAAAGCCCGAGCTCATCACGATGACGCATGCAATTGCCTGCATAGCGCATTGTTCTATGACATCTGGAACGGCATCCTGGCCGACTGCGACGATGGCGACATCGGGTGTCTGCGGCAGTTCATCGAGCGATGCAAATGCCTGCATACCTTGTATTATCTTGCGTCTTGGATTAATCGGATACACTGCGCCGGAAAATCCGAAGCGCTTAAGGTAATGCAGGGGGCGGCCCCCGACCTTGTTGGGGTCTTCCGTCGCGCCGATCACGGCGATGCTGCGTGGAGCCAGGGCGTTGCACAGGCGAGGATCAGGAGAAAATGTCATGGATGCTGCTCGTATCAATTCAGGCTGGCGCCGGAGTTCTTGACGACCGGCGCCCATTTGGCGGTGTCGCTTTTAATCAGATCGGCAAACTCTGCAGGTGTGGTGCTTTGCGCAGCGGCGCCGTCCCTTTGCATGCGCGTTTTCATTTCCTCGGTCGCCATGATGGTTGCAATTTCCCGCTGCAGTCGGTTCACGATGGCCTCGGGTGTGCCATGCGGGGCAAGCACGCCATACCAGATGGTGACGTCGAAGCCATCGAGCCCGGCCTGCTGGGCAGTGGGTACATCAGGCAGCAGTGGCGAGCGCTTTGGACCGGTTACCGCGAGGGCGGTTACCTTGCCGGCGGAAATATTCTGGGTCTGCTGCGCAATGGTGTCGAACATCATTGAAATGCGGCCGGCCAGTAGATCAACGAGTGCAGGCGCCGAGCCTTTGTATGGAATGTGATTGATCCGGATGCCGGCGGCGGTGCGAAACAGCTCACCCGACAGATGATTGGAACTGCCATTGCCCGCTGAGCCGTAAGTGAGTTCGTCCGGCTTCGTCTTTGCCAGCTTGACCAGATCACCAAGTGTCTTTACGGGCAGTTGGGGGTTAACGACCAGGACATTCATCGTTGTCGCCATCAGGCTAACGGGCGCGAAATCCTTGACTGGATCGTAACGCAATTTGGCGTACAGGCTCGGATTGATCGCCATGGTGCCGGTCGTCCCGAAAAAGAGGGTATAGCCGTCTGCTTTGGAACGAGCCACCAGTTCGGCCGCGATGCTGCCGCCGGCACCCCCACGGTTGTCGACAACCACTTGCTGTCCAAGTCGTTCGCCCAGCTTTTGCGCCAGGATGCGCGCCATGGCATCGGTGGGACCGCCGGCGGAAAAGGGGACTACCAGATTGACAGGCCGGGTTGGATACGAGGATTCTTGCGCATTCACAACAGTTGAGGTCAGCAGGCAGGTTGCGGCAAATGCCGCAGTGAGGCAATGGGTGAGTTTCAAGGTTGTCTCCATATTTGTTCTACGTTAATGCAGACAAGCTTAGCCACAATTGAGATATATATAAATACAAAGTTTATAATTTCAGGTTTCCATTTAAGTGAAACCATGAATCTCAAGCAACTGGATACTTTCCTGTTGGTGGCGGACATGCAGTCGTTGTCTCGCGCAGCGATCGCGTCAGATATGGCGCAGTCGCTGGTCAGCCGTCAGATCGCCATGCTGGAAAAAGAATGGGGCAAGCGTCTGTTTGACAGAACCGGCCGGGGTATGGTGCTGTCCGAATTTGGTCGACGCATGTATCCCGAAGTCAAGCGCATTATTGATCAGGTCGAACAGCTTGGCGCCACCGCTCACCAGGCTGCCGGCATATTGACGGGGACAGTGCATATCGGTGTTTTGCCTTCGCTGGCACGGCAATTATTGCCGCTTTTGCTGGCCGATATCCGTGAGCGCGCACCGCAGCTTCGTCTGCATGTGACGGAGGGCTTTAGCGGCTCCCTTGATGAACAGCTTGCGTCGGGGCGCCTGGATATGATCGTGGTCAATCGCTACGGTTCGTCCGCATCGCGCGGGGAGGATGTGCTTGGCAAGCTGGATACCTTTCTGGTCGGCAAAGCAGGTCTGCCCGAGCTTGCAGCGAAAAGCCTGCCTTTTCATTCTCTTGACGGCATTCCGTTAGTATTGCCCGCTGTGCCAAATGGCTTGCGCGCGACGCTGGATGTATTGTCTCGTCGCCACGATACGAGGCTGAACATCGTCATGGAAGTGGAAACCGCTACGGCGATGAAAGACGTAGCTGCCGGTGGTCAGGCCTTTACGCTACTACCCCTGACTGCAGTGGCCCAGGAAATAGCCGCCGGAGAACTGGGGGCCAGCCTGGTCATCAGTCCCGGAATACGCAGAACGATCGCATTAAGTGTGACCCGCCAGCGTCCATTGTCCGAAGGCGCCAGGCTTGTATCGTCCAGGGTCAGATTACTGGCGTCAGATCTGTTGATGGATTCAAGCATGGTCTAAATATTAATATAAGGCACTGCTCTGGTGATAGCTGACCCACCAAACTGCTGGATCGATAATAATCATTAGTATGGGTTGCGCCGCTAATGTGCATTGAGTGTTTGCCCCTTAAGCTGCTTTTGTATAGAAAATGATATTCATTGAGACGATACAACGACTCAGAGTGGGCGTGGGCAGTGACAGGCTACGGCAAAGCGGATAATATTCGGTAATAAGAGCCATTCGGAGCTGACCATGATCCCCATCATTACGGCCTTTGCGCTGTCTCCCGACGAAGGTAAAGGCCTGGCGCGCGACATGCGCGTTCGCTGGGCGCTTGAAGAAGTAGGGCAGCCTTACGACGTGCGTCTTTTATCGTTCCCCGCGATGAAACAACCCGCGCACATGGCACTGCACCCGTTTGGCCAGATTCCTACCTACGAGGAAGGCGATCTCGTGCTGTTCGAGTCCGGGGCAATCCTGCTGCATCTTGCCGAGCGTCATGCTGGCCTGTTGCCTGACGACGCGAATGCCCGCATGCGGTCTATCGGCTGGATATTCGCAGCGCTCAATACGATGGAACCGCCCATCATAGAGTACGGCATGGCCAAATACTTCGAGCGCGACAAGTCCTGGTACGCAGAGCGCAACGTGATGCTTGAGGACCGGGTTCGGGCCCGTCTGCAACAATTGTCCGAACGGCTTGGCGATGCTGATTGGCTGGAAGGCAATTTTAGCGCGGGCGATCTGATGATAGTGTCGGTACTGCTCAGGCTGCAGTCCACAGGCATCGTCAAAGACTACCCGAATCTGGCCGCGTATGTGGCGCGCGGCGAGGCACGGCCTGCGTACCAGCGGGCTTTCGAAGACCAGTTGGCGGTATTTCTTGCTGCATCAAGGGGTGAATAAGCAATGGTTTGCAGATCATGTCGAATCAGGTCCGCTTGCCGCTTGTGGTCGTATTGCTATCACGCATGGGTGGTCATCAAGGCAGGCTTGCTGTCTCGGCGAACTGGGAAACTAATCTGACGCTGGCTTGGGGCAATTGCCGATGCGCTCGACGATCGTGTCGATGAGCTCTTTCACGCATCCAGGTACTGCGTCCAGTTCACGCACCAATAGGCTGCGCTCGCGTATGGCCCATGGCTCCTGCAACGGCACCGTCACGAATCGCATGGTATTGCAGTATCGCCTGGAGGCCGATTCTGGAATGATGCCTATGCCGACGCCGGCTTCGATCATCCGGCAAATGGCTTCGTAGCTCGAGACTTGTATTCGCATAGGGAAGCTGCGGCCTAGCCGCCCCACCTGCGCCGTCATCAAATCGTATAAGGTGCTGCCTTCCCGAAAGCTGACATGAGGGTAGTCCAGGGTCTCGGCTAAACTAATGCATGGTTTGTCTGCCAATGCATGCCCGATTGGCAAGGCTAACAGCAGTCGATCCGTACTGTAGTGAATGACTTCCAGTCCTTCGGCTTCGACCGGCCCGGCAATCAGTCCCAGGTCTGCGGACCCATCAAGTACTCCCCTGACAATATCGCGCGACAGACGTTCTTGCAAATCTACCGTGACCGACGGGTGCAGGGCGAGAAATTGTGCCAGCAACTCCGGCAGTGATTCGGTAACCGCCGTGGTATTGGCAAAGATCCGGATATGCCCCAGCATGCCGCTTCCGTATTCAGCGAATTCACTCTTTACGAAATCAACTTGGCGCATGATGATCCGGCTGTGTCGCAGCAGCTTGATACCCGCAGGCGTAAGCGTAACGCCTCGGCTATCACGGTACAGCAATTTTGCTCCCAGCTGGCCTTCCAGCGCTTTTATCCTGGCGCTTGTTGCCGCCGTGGATAGATGCGCCCGCTTGGCTCCCTGCGTGATACTGGACGATTCGGCAACATGAATAAAAACGCGCATGTCGGATAGCTCAAAGTACATTCTTCGGTCTCCAGTGTTGCCTGTGCATGGAAAATTGCAGCTGTCATTAGCGGTTTGGCGTTCGGTGTGGCCGAAACCTGCTGCTTGAAATTCAAAATTCCCCGAACGCGGCTTCGATAGTAGCATGACGACAATACCAATCACCACGGTTTCAAAGGAATTTATCAAGCCGCTGGAGCAATTGAAAAGAGAGCAGCAATGGACACGTCACTTATGAAAATTATCGATTCTGATGTTCATCCCTGGATAAGCGGGGATATCGAGGGTTTGAAGCCCTATATGAGCAAAAGCTGGCAAATGCGGTTCGAAGGAAAACGTTCTATTTTGCCCGATCATCCGCTTCGCCCGCCGTTGGCGGGGGCCACTTCGATTCGTCGCGATGCCAAGACACCGGACGGCGGCGTCGGTGGCTCGGATCCGCATTTTCTGCGTGAAGCGCATCTGGATAAATTGAATATCGAGTACGCAATCCTTTCGTCCATCCAGGCTGGAAAGCTGGTGTCCTTGCCGAACGCTGGAGAAGCTACGGTGCTGGCCCGGGCATTCAACGATTACTTCATCGATAAATGGCTATCGGTTGATGATCGGTTTCGCCTGGCCATGTGCGTAGCAGTACACGATCCTGTGGAGGCGGCCAGGGAAATTCGCAGGATTGGCAGTCAGGAAAATATCGTGGCCGTATATATGCCGCTTATGAATATTCTCATGGGCAATGTTCACTACTACCCCATTTATGAAGCGGCGGAGGAGCTCGGTTTGCCCATTTTTCTTCATCCCACCGGTACGGAAGGGGCATTCCAGACAAGTGTGTCTTTTGCAGGTGGTGTACCCAGTACCTACATCGAACGGCACTCCTGTTTTCCGCAGATCGCGATGGGCAATATCACAAGCCTGCTATTTGAGGGCGTATTTGTCCGGTTTCCCGGATTGAAGGTGCTTGCTGCTGAATTCGGCTTCGGATGGGTTCCGCATATGCTCTGGCGGTTCGATCAGAATTGGCGACAGTTCCGCAACGAAGTCCCCTGGCTGGAAAAGGAGCCGAGTTCATATGTGCTGGACCGTGTGCGTTTCACCAGTCAGCCCTTGGAGGAACCGGAGAAAGACGAATACCTGACACAAATTCTGGAGATGGTGCATGCAGATCGAACGATTCTTTTTAGCACTGACTATCCACATTGGGATACCGATTATCCGCAAACCACATTCCAGCGTCTTCCCGAAAACTTGAAGCAGCGCATCTTTCACGACAATGCCGCGGAGCTATTCGGGTTGAAACCACGCCATTACGTTGGAGCCAGTCATGCTGCATAAAGTTGGACATTTGAGCGATATTCCCGAGGATGATGCATTAACGGTAGATATAGAGGGTCGTCCGATAGGCGTATTCAAGTCAGCAGGCAAGGTTTTTGCTGTCAAGAATATTTGCCCGCACAAACGGGCGCCGCTGGCTCGGGGAACCGTGCAGGGGACCATGTTGCCTACATCCTGCGCGGGCCAATACCAGTATGGAATGGAAAATCAGGTACTCAAGTGCCCCTGGCACGGGTGGGAATTTGATCTTGAAACCGGGAAATGCCTGTTTGGCGTGAGCAACAGTCGTATCAAGACTTACGAGGTATCCATCCAGAATGACGAAATTTATGTGGATATTTGAAGCGATAGTGCCTTCAATCGAATCCGACTATACAACCAGATTTAACAACGTTAAACGAGATTATGACCGCTTTCAAAAGATCTGAAAAATTCGAACGTGGACTCAAAACCCGCCGTGACGTCCTGGGGGATGAGTATGTCGACAGGGCCGTGAACAGTGCTACTGACTACAACTGGCCTATGCAGGCGTTTGTCACTGAATATTGCTGGGACGAAATCTGGAATCGTCCAGGATTGAGCCGCAAGGATCGATCGATGTTGAACCTTGGAATGGTCTGTGCTCTGGGACGAACCAATGAACTTAAGGCTCATGTGCGCGGCGCAGTCAATAACGGCTGGACGCAGGAAGAGCTTCGTGAGGTGTTTCTGCAGGTGGCCGTGTATTGCGGTGTTCCTGCTGGAGTAGACAGCTTTCGGACCGCGCAGGAAGTGCTCAGGGAAATGGATCAGGCTGAGAATTCATGAAGACACTATTGATCAATGGCAAATGGCAGTCGTCATATGACGAACGTGTGATCGATGTTGACGATCCGGCAACGGGTCAGATTTTGACGCAAGTGAGCAGGGGAGGGCAGGCCGAGATCGACGCTGCTGTGAAAGCAGCGCGCAACGCCTTTTTGAATCACTGGGCAAGCTGGTCTGCGCTTGAGCGTGGACGATTACTGTGCCAGATCGGAGAGCAAATTCTATTGCATGCGGGGGAAATCGCAAAAATAGAATCAAGCGATACCGGTAAGCCCTTGCATCTGGCCCAAAACGATATTGCTGTTCTTGCTCGCTACTTCGAGTTCTATGGCACCGCCGCCGACAAGCATCATGGCCAAGTGATTCCCTATGCCAATGGTTATAACGTTCAGGTGGTACATGAGCCTTTGGGAGTAACGGCACACATCATTCCATGGAACTATCCGTCTCAGATGTTTGGCCGTACCTGTTGCCCGGCACTGGCGGCAGGCAATGCGATTGTACTAAAGCCCTCAGAAGAGGCATGTCAGTCGGTGCTTTACATTGCCAATCTGATGCAGAACGCAGGCTTACCTGATGGGGTGTTGAACATTATCACAGGCTATGGGCATGAAGCCGGCGATGCATTAGCGCGCCATCCTGATATCAATCTCATCACTTTTACCGGATCTCCAGCCGTAGGTGCACACATTCAGGCGGCCAGTGCGATCAATCAGGTCCCTTGCCTGCTTGAGCTGGGTGGGAAATCTCCACAAATAGTGTTTGCGGACGCCAATCTGGGCAAGGCGATCCCGGCGATTGTCGGGGGCATAGTCCAGAATACAGGGCAGACGTGCTCGGCCGGTGCGCGGTTGCTAATACAGCAAGCAATCTATGAAGAGGTGACTGCGCGTGTCGCTCAGGGCATCTCTTCGATTACGGCAGGCATGCCCGACGCTGGCATGCAGTGCGGCCCCATCATTACGCGGCCTCAGTTTGAACGCCTGAATACGCTTGTCAAGCGTATCGATGAGTCAGGCGTACCTCTTATTGCCAAAGGCAAGATTACTGATGCCCACGCTGGCGGATTTTTCGTGCCGCCCATGATGTACGGGCCAGTACCTCGTGATCATGAATTGGCTCATGCGGAGGTGTTTGGTCCGATTCTGGCAGCCATGCCTTTTGAGGATGAAGCTGACGCGGTACGACTGGCCAATGATACTGATTATGGCCTGGTGGCTGCAATATGGACTGAAAACGGCGCGCGGCAGCAGCGTATGGCGCGCGCCGTGTCAGCCGGCCAGTTCTATATCAATTGCTACGGCGCAGGCGGTGGCGTGGAGTTGCCATTCGGTGGGCGAAAGAAAAGTGGTTATGGTCGGGAAAAGGGTTTTCAAGCGCTGGATGAATTTACCACGACCAAAACCATTGTGCATTGTTTCAGTGACTAAGGCTGTGCACGGCAGTGGCGGTTTGAGTTTCTGTACAAATATGACATATACCAATAGACAGTAAAAGTTCAAGGAGACAGGTATGAGGAAAGTAATAAAAAGTTTTAATGCAGCGTTGTTGTTTATGATATTCGCGTTGTACTGCCATTCCCAGGTCTACGCGGCTTATCCTGAGCGTCCGGTCACATTGGTCGTGCCGCAGGCGCCCGGAGGAGCTTCTGACGCTTTGGCACGAATTCTGGCCCAAAAGTTGTCAGAGAAATGGGGCCAGCCGGTTGTTGTTGAAAATAGAGCAGGTGCCGGTGGAAACATCGGGCTGAGTCATGTTGCCAAATCCAGGAAAGATGGGTATACCCTGCTGATGTCCTACGAAGGGACTCAGGCGATCAATGTCAGTTTGTATAGTGATCTGCAATATGATCCGGTCAAAGATTTTGTCGCAGTGGCAACCATTGCGACCGTTCCCTTTCTCTGTGTCGTAAATAACAATGTGAAAGCCAGGACATTCGAAGAATTCATCGCACTGGGAAAGTCAAAATCCAATATTACGTTTGGTTCGGCAGGCAGTGGATCGGTCAATCATCTGCTTGGTGAAATGGTGAATCTGGCGGCGGGCACCCATATGACTCATGTCCCTTACAAGGGAGCCAGCCCTGCTTTGGCCGATCTTCTAGGTGGAAGAATTACTGCCGTTTTCACCAGTGTTCCTTCCATAGCGCAACAAATTGAAAGTGGCAAGGTACGGGCGCTTGCTGTGACAAGCGCCGATCGATCCAAGCAGTTACCGACGGTCCCAACCATTGCTGAATCGGGCTATACCAATTTTGACGTCAATCCGTGGTTTGGCATATTTGCACCAAAAGATACGCCAATGGACATCGTCAATAAGATCAATACAGACATTGGCGCCTTACTGCTGAACGCAGAAATGGCAAAAAGTATTGCTGCCCAGGGCGCCAGTCCGCTGGTTAGCACGCCGGTTCAATTTCAGTCCATGCTGGATCGTGATATTAAGAAATGGGCAACAGTCGTGCACAAATCTGACGCAAAAGTCAATTAAGTCAGAAAGATCCGAGGTTGATCTCGAGGCAATACTCTTTAGCAAGTTGATTGCATTTTACGTAAAGGAATAGATCCAGAATGAACGGAAACGTCGTAATCGTGGGCTCAGGGCATGCAGGGGTGTCTGTTGCGTTCAAGCTGCGTACCCTGGGTTTCAAGGGGACGATCACTGTAATAGGAGAAGACATTTACCTGCCTTACCATCGGCCTCCGTTATCGAAAAAATTCGTAGCCAATCTGGCGGATGAGGGGCGGTTATATCTTAAACCGGAAAGCCAATACAGCAGTGAGCAAATCGATCTTCGGTTGGACTGTCGCGTGAATGCCATCCATCGCTCAAAAAAACAGATTGAACTGGCAGACGGGCAGAGGATCCATTACGACACTCTGGTACTTGCAACCGGAGCCCGCGCAAGGACACTTTCTGAAGAGCAGGGCGGTCGGGCACAGAACATTCATACGCTTAGAAGTCTGTCCGATGCAAAGCGTATACGAGATGCGTTTACACAGAACAAAAATCTCCTTGTGGTGGGCGGAGGATATATTGGCCTGGAAATGGCTGCGGTAGCTCGAAGTCTTGGCTTACAAGTTACGCTCATTGAGCGCGAGCATCGTATTCTGGGACGCGTTGCTGCCGCGCAAACCGCGGCACACTTCAAAACTCTTCATCAACAGCATGGCGTTCGAGTTCTAGAGGGCGTGGGTCTTAAATATCTGGAACAGTCCAATGATAGGGTCGAAAAAGCCGGATTGAGTGATGGCACAGTGATCGACGTTGATGTCGTGGTAGTAGGAATCGGCGTAATCCCTGACGTGAAGTTGGCACAAGAGGCAGGGCTGAAAGTGGCCAATGGCATTGTAGTGGATCATGCAGGGCGCACCTCAGATACGGCCATATACGCAGTCGGTGATTGCGCCAGCTTTGCTTTTCGTGAACAGATGATCCGATTGGAGTCCGTTCAGAATGCGGTAGACATGGCTGAGGTTGTGGGGCGGTCTATTACCGGGGAATCTGCCAGTTACGATTGCCAGCCGTGGTTCTGGTCAGACCAATACGCCACCAAACTGCAGATCGCTGGCCTGAATTCGGGTTACACCCACGTCGCGGTCAGGAAGAAAAATGATAGTTCTCTTTCCATTTGGTATTTTGACCGGAAACGGCTGATTGCTGTAGATGCGATCAATGATGCAAAGTCATTCATGACAGCGCGAAGATGGTTAAACAGCGGCCAGAGCCCGGACCTTGGCGAGCTAGCCAATGAATCTCTGGAGTTAAGCACACTGACCTTATCCGAACAAACAGACCTGGTCACTTAGAAATACGGAAATCTACATGCCAAATATTATATTTATTGAGCCGGACGGTGTACGCAAATCGGTGAATGCCGAGATTGGCCAGTCCATTATGGAAGTGGCCGTCCAGAACGGCGTAAGCGGTATTGATGCGGACTGTGGCGGCGCCTGCTCCTGTGCTACGTGCCACGGGTATATCGATGAAAAATGGCGCGACCGAATTGAAAGCGCCGATGCCGTTGAGCTCGAAATGCTGGATTTTGCCTATATGCGTGCAGAGGGATCACGATTGACCTGTCAGATTAAAGTGGTTGATGACATGGACGGTCTGCTGATTCGCCTTCCTGATGCGCAGGCTTGACGTTATTGCAATCAATCAATTACAGGAAAAATCATGAAAAAAAGCATCGCAGTTGTGGGTTTGGGAAACATGGGGGGACGCATCGCCAAACGGTTGTTGCAGTTGGGCCACGAAGTCGGCGTATTTGACACTAATAAGGCAGTACTGAAGACGTTCGAGTCGCTGGGGGCAAAACCCTACGAAACCCTCGCTTTACTTGGCGCAGAGCATGAAATCATTCTGACGGTTCTTCCCGATGCGGACATCGTTCGGCAGGCCGTATTGGGAACAGAGGGGTTGTCCACGGGCATGCGAGCAGGGACTGTGCTGATCGAAATGACAACCTCGATACCTGCGGTTACCCAGGACATCGCAGCGGCGTTATCGCGGCAAGATGTGATGATGATCGACGCGCCGGTAAGCGGTGGCGTTCAAAAGGCGGAAAATGGCACGCTCACCATCATGGTTGGCGGAAATGAGCAAACTGTGGATCGGGTAAAGCCAATCCTTGATTTGATCGGTGCGCAGATCATCCATGTCGGACCGATAGGCGCGGGACATACAGCGAAGGCGCTGAATAATCTTATTACCGCCACGACGCTTGCCATCACGTCAGAAGCGTTGGCATTGGGGGTGAAAATGGGCGTAGATGCGCAAAAAATGCTGGATGTCGTCAATTCCGGTAGCGGACGCAGCGCAGCGAGCGAAACGAAATTTCCTCAACAGGTACTGTCCAGAGCGTTCAAACCTGGATTTTCCATGGCACTTATGTCCAAGGATGTTGGCATCGCTGTTGATATGGCGCATAGTGTCGGCTCGCCCGTCTGGGTTTCCTCCGCCGTTCAGAAACTTTGGAAATACGGAGTGGACAGTGGGCGTGGCCAGATGGATCATACAGCCATTGCCCTGACCGTAGAAGAGATGGCCGAAGTCGAAATAAAGCCGGGGTGATATAAACACGCGCTACGTGCCATTCCATATATCCCGATTGTAATAATGCCAGGTGCCAACAATCGATTGTCTTCGGTCTGCTCTGTCAGTAAGATACTGTGATGTAAAGGAGTGGATATGTACTTTGACTATCGTTTGTGGCTGATGACCGCCGGCTTGCGCACCCGCATGGCAGGTGGGGTATTGCTCGGCCTGCTGGCCTTGCTCGCGGGCATCGCCCGTTACGTTTTCCTGGGTCAGTTATTGTCTCGCGTGTTCGATCAGCAGCCCTGGCAGCAATGGTTGGCGCCGGCGTTGTATGCTGCTGCCATGGTGCTGTTGCGCGCCTGGCTTGATCATTTGCGCACGATTGAGGCTAACCGGTCCGCGGCCAGGATTCAGCTTACTTTGCGTGCAGGCCTGTATGATCGCATTGTCGAGCTGGGGCCAGCATGGCTTGGTAGCCAGCGTACCGGTGGTGTCATGTTGAGTGTCATCGATGGTGTCGAGCAATTGCAGACCTTTTTTGGCCGCTATTTGCCCCAAGTCGCCATTTCGCTCATTGCGCCAATTGCGATTTTCGCCGTAATTGCGTTCTGGGACGTGCCAACGGCGTCAGTACTGCTTATCGCGGCGCTTTTCTCGTTGCTGGCTCCCGCTGCCGTGCATGCCCTGGACCGGCGTGCCAGCCGCGAGCGGGCGCAGGCACTCAGAGCGTTCGGCGAAGATTTCCTGGATGCAATGCAGGGCCTGCCTTCGCTCAAAGCATTCGGTCAAGGCAAAAGTTTTGGCCTGCGGCTGGCCGAACGAGCACGGCATTTGTCAGACAAAACATTCTGGGTCTTGTCGGTTAGCGTACTCACGCGAGGCATGAGCGACCTGGGTGTTGCCTTGGGTGCCGCGATTGCCATCGCGCTGGGCGCAACTCGCGTGGTGCAGGGCGAAATGAGCCTGGAAGCGCTTCTGATTGTCTTGATGGCGGGTACTGAAATTTTTCGCCCACTGCGCGACCTGCGTTCGGTGTTGCATCAGGGAATGCTTGGACAGTCTGCAGCGGCCAGTATTCACGGGCTTAACGACGCGCGTCGTGTCAAGACAGCCTCAGAACGGGCTATGTCACCGACTGATCTGGAGCCGCATATTCGATTTGATAATGTGACCTTCGCGTACCAGCCCGAGCGCGTCGCACACAGTGGGCTGAGCTTTGACATATCCGCAGGGCAGCGCATTGGTGTAGTCGGTCCCAGTGGTGCGGGTAAATCCACCATTGTTCGATTGATTTTGCGTGAAGTGACGCCGCAGAGTGGGCATATATACCTGGGTGGATATGACGTCCGTGATCTCTCCGAAGAGGCATTGTTATCGCGCATTGCATTGGTCAGTCAGGACATCACCTTGTTCCATGGCACCCTGGACGAGAATATACGGTTGGGTCGCCCCGATGCAACGCCTGAACAGGTGCGTGCGGCCGCCCGCTCGGCCAATATCGACGCATTCATTATGACGCTGCCTGATGGTTACGAGACGCAGGTGGGTGATCGAGGACTCCAACTGTCTGGCGGACAGCGGCAGCGTGTCGGTATCGCTCGTGCGCTGTTACGGGATGCGCCGATCCTCATCCTGGACGAGGCGCTGTCATCGGTCGATTCACAGAACGAGTTTCTGATCCAGGAGGCGCTGGATCGGCTTATGGTCGGAAGGACCACGTTGATTCTGGCGCACCGTCTGGCTAGTGTGATTAATGCCGATAGAATTCTGGTGCTGGAACATGGGCGGATTGTTGAATCCGGAACCCACAAGGCATTGATGCAGGAAGCGGGGCTGTACTATCGACTGATGCGGGAGCAGACCCGTGTCAGCCAGATCTCGGAAGAGGTCGAGACGCCAGCTGACCCGGTAGCAGCACCGAACCGCGCCAGCGGCCCCAAAACACGGTCGCTGGAAGACGATGCGGCCCGGGTGGGCTGGTCAGATGTACTGGCTACGCTGTTGTCGGTGGTCAAGCCCTGGCGCTTGACGCTGATTGCAACCATCTTGCTCGGCGTGGCACGGGTCGCCGCTTTTATTGGCGTGGGTGCGCTGAGTGCGCTTGTTGTCGCCGCTTTGCGCAATGGCCAGCCAACGCAGATGCTGATCATTGCATTGCTGGTTGTGGCGCCGCTGGCTGCGTTATTTCACTGGCTGGAGTCCTGGCTCGCGCATGCAATGGCTTATAAACTGCTGGCCAACATGCGGATCGATTTGTATGGCAAGCTCGAGCAGCTTGCGCCAGCGTATCTGCTGGAACGCCGTTCAGGGGATCTGGTATCTCTGGCCACGCAGGACGTGGAAATGATTGAATACTTTTATGCACATACCATCGCGCCAGCGATTGTATCGGTACTTGTGCCTGCTACCGTACTGGGATTCCTGGCAATCTATAGCTGGCCAATCGCGCTGGCTTTGCTGCCTTTTCTTGCCTATGCGCTGTTGTCTCCGGTGCGCAGCAGACGACGGATTGATGCACTGGGGGAGCAGGCCCGTCAGTCCCTTGGCCAAATGAGTGCGCATCTGACCGACACCATCCAGGGGATGGCCGATCTGACCGCCTTTCAGGCTACCGAACGTCGGCGCAAGCAATTTTTGGATATTGCCCAATCATACAGCCGTCAAAGGCAAGCCATCTTGAATGATTTATCGGCCCAGACCGCCTGGTTCGAGTTGGCGATGGGGCTGGGCGGATTGGCGGTTGCCGTCACCGGCGCCTTGCTGGCCAATGCAGGTGCGCTTGACCCGACCATGGTCCCATTGCTGGTGCTCGTGGCGGTCGCAACATTTCTGCCTGTATCCGAAATATCACAGGTAAGTCGCCAGTTGGCTGATACCGTAGCCGCCAGTCGGCGGCTGCATGTGGTGCATCAAGAGCCCGTTGCTGTCAGGAATGGGCCGGCCCGGCTCGTGCCAACACCGCAAGGGCTATCGATCAATTTCGATAAGGTAGGCTTTCGGTATACGCCGGTCTCGCGCCTTACTCTGGATGGGCTTTCCTTTTCCCTCCCGCCCGGTACGACCACCGCACTGGTAGGCGCTTCCGGGGCTGGCAAAAGCACCATTGCCAACTTGCTGCTGCGATTCTGGGACGTTAGTGCGGGAGCAATTCGCATCGGCGACACTGACATCCGCCAACTCGAACTGGATAACCTGAGAGATCATGTTGCCCTGGTAACACAGGACACCTATTTGTTTAACGACACGCTGGCAGCAAACATCCGGCTCGCCCGTCCGGATGCAAGTGAGGCTGAGGTACGCCACGCGCTGGCATCCGCAGCGCTATCAGCGTTTGTTGCATCGCTGCCGCAAGGCCTGGACACGCTCGTTGGTGAGCGCGGCACGCAGCTGTCGGGAGGGCAACGACAACGTATTGCCATCGCACGTGCCTTTTTGAAGAACGCGCCCATTTTGATACTTGATGAGGCAACGTCGCATTTGGATAGTCTGAGTGAAATGCAGGTACGGGATGCGCTTACTTTGCTGATGCGTGAGCGCACCACCTTGATCATTGCCCACCGGCTGTCGACCATTCGCGACGCTGACCAGATCCTGGTTCTGGATGATGGAAAACTGGTTGAACAGGGCACGCATGATGCATTGCTTGCCCAGTATGGCCCATACGCGCGCTTGATCCAGCATCAGGAGCAGAGTATTGTTAGCTGATGCGGGTTGCCGCGTGGTAATCCCGGTTCTGTCGTTATTTGCAAGCTGAGTGCGGTGAGAGCTTGAAGGAGGCGTGATGATCAGCAGTCCGGACATTTTTGTCCAGATTCTGTACAAGTGGGACGAAGCCAGTAAGCAGACTGCGAACTTGCGGCCGGTCAACAGCACAGCGGCCTTGCTTACCTGGACGGTTCTGCCGCTTCCCACTGACGAATGCGTTCCAGAGCCGATTATGCGGGCGGTTACAGAAACCGCGACGACAAGCGGCACGCTTGCCTTTCGATTGCTTTTTAACGTAGACCTCCCAGATGGTCTGACGGTGCATCCGGCGCCCCGAGCCTGGTTCGGAAGGAAAGTCGTGGAGGGCTTGCTCCGTTGCTGGCCTGCGAATATTGCGACTGCTATAACTCCTCATGCTGCAATCGAAATGTTCTTTCAGAATTGGCATTTGCAAGACCAGGCTGCACTGGTACAGCGTAATGATACCCTTTCCCACCAGAGCATGGACCACTTAAGGCGTGCGAGAGACTGGCGTCGTCACGACTTTCCTGCAGATGCGCGGGTTTTGATCGCGCCGGCGGTCGATGGAGAGGGCGTTCTGTTCGTAGCTGCGGATGTGCACGAGCTTGAGGGCGTCTTGCTCGCGGTAACCGACAGGCTGAGAGTCGCAGGACTAGAGGTCACCATCGAGCATCGGAGCGAGTGAATTAGCCTTTTTCCAGAAGCCTGACATAAAGGGGTTCTTGACCCAGTAGGTTGACAAATGAAATTGGATTATCCATCTTCAAGTCCCTTTCATGAAAAATTGTTATACAAGGTTTTTTTCCTGAGATATCCCTCTATTCCATGTTTGCCATCTTCTCCTCCGATGCCGCTGAGTTTGTAGCCGGAGTGAAATGCGTGTACGCTCTCGCCGGCACCACGGTTTACAAAAATCTCGCCAAACTCCAGTTCCGCAAGACAGCGCATAATGTTTCTGTTGCTTTGCGTAAATACATAGGCGGACAACCCATACTTGCTTTGGTTGGCAAAGGTAATCGCCTCGGTTAGCGAAGATATTCTCATTATCGGTGCAATGGGTCCGAAGGTTTCCTCCTGCATTATTTCCAGATCATTTGACGTTACTTCCAGCACCGCCGGATAGAACCAGTTCCCGTTGGTATGTGCAGGAGCAGGTCTAGAACTGGCGTTTAAATCGAGCAATACCTTCGCCCCTGAGCGACATGCGCGATCCAGTATTGCCTGCAACTTGCCAACCTCTGGCTGGCTGGCCCTTGGACCCAAATCTACTTGCTCCAGAGGATCGCCGATCCGCAGATTGCGAACTGCCTCAACAAATTTCTCTACAAATTTTTCATAAACCGCATCTTCTATATACATACGATCATTTGCAGTGCAAACTTGTCCCCCATTGACAAACTTCGCTTGAATTGCGGCCTGCACCGCTTTGTCCAAATCCGCGTCCGCCAGTACGATAAAAGGGGCTTTACCGCCCAGTTCCAGGCGAATGGATTTAATATCATGGCTGGCCGCCGCGTAAATTTCACGGCCAGCTCTCACGCTCCCTGTCATGGAGACCAGACTGACGTCTGGGTGTTTGACCAGATGCTCGCCAACTGTGCGACCAGCTCCTGTGACCACGTTCAGGACACCGGCTGGAATGCCCGCCTGGCGCGCGAGTTCGGCCAGGGCGAGCGCTGTTAAGGGAGTGAGCTCATGCGGTTTGATAACAATCGTGTTTCCGGTGACCAATGCCGGCCCCACTTTTCTGGTAAACAGTGCTATAGGAAAGTTCCAGGCGGTGATCCCTGCGACGACACCATAGGGAACGCGGTAGATCGTGATAAATTCATCTCTGGTATCCCCCGGCAGAATTTCTCCTTCCAGGCGACGCGCAGATTCGGCGGCGTGCTGCAGAAACGAGATTGCAAATGACACCTCTGCACGCGCTTCTGCTAGCGGTTTTCCTTGTTCTTGCGTAAGAAGCAGGGCAAGCTGCTCAAGGTGAGCGTCAATCTGCTCGGCAAAGGCATATAAATGGCGCGCGCGCTCGGGAGCCGGGGTGGCCGACCACGCCGGAAATGCCCTTAGCGCAGCCGAGACCGCGGCATCTGTCTGGGGCGCCGAGGTTTCATTGATTTGGCCGATTTCCTGACCATCAACGGGATTGGTTACAGCAATAGTGTCGCCGTCTGCAAATACCCATTGATTCTCGATGAAAATGTGTTGCTCTGCAATGCCGAAGCATTCCGTTAATGTGCTCATTACTATCTCCTGGTTTATCTTCCCTCGAAAGCCGGTTTGCGTTTTTCCTGGAATGCTTTCCGCCCTTCGATTCTGTCATGACTGTCTCGAAGAATTCCAAATACAAATGCCTCATGTTCAATCGCGTGGTTCAACGGCATATCCATTCCATCTTCAACCAGTTTTTTAATTGCACGGACCGAAAGTGGCGCATTCGCCGCAATGCGATTGGCCATGGCTATCGCCTGCGACATCAGTTCGGCGTCGTCTACGAGATGACTGATCAAACCGATGCGATGCGCCTCGCTAGCGTCTACGATGGTGCCGGTCAGGAGCATATGCATGGCGTTTGAAAGCCCGATAATTCTTGGCAGCCGCTGTGTTCCGGCGCCCCCCGGGATGCTGCCAATGCACACTTCAGGCAGGCCGAATTTGGCATTTTGGCTGGCAATCCGCAGGTCACATGCCAAGGCCAATTCCAGCCCGCCGCCGATGGCAAAACCATTAATGGCACACACAATGGGAATTTTCACCTGGTCCATTCCGTCGAGCAGATGTGGTGCGGTCTCGGCGCCAAATGTCAATTGCGCAATCCCTTCTTTTGGAGGCATGGTTTTTTTCAGATCAGATCCAGTGCAAAAGGCGCGTGTACCGGATGCGGTCAGAATAACGCAGCGCAGTGTGGGGTCCCGGCTGATTTTAATCCAGCAATCGCGCAATTCCGCCAAGGTTTCAGGGTCGATTGCGTTCATCGCCTCTGGTCGATTTAATGTGATAATGCCAATCGCATTCGTGACTTGATAAAGTAAACTCATCGTTTCTCCTTGATATCCGGCTATTTGATAATGTCCGCAGTGTAATAAGTTTCGATTTGCTCAGCCGAAAATCCGTTTTTTTCAAGTATCTCCCTGGAGTGCTGCCCGCAGGAGGGTGGCATATCGTGCGGTTGTGCATTGGACGACATGCTGTTCACCGGGAAACCGACTGTCTTGATGGGACCGAATTCGGGGTGATCAAAACTGGTAAAAATACTGTTGTGGATGGCTTGAGGGTGTAGTTCAACATCTGAGTATTGCGCGACTTTGGCACACAGAATGTCTGCACTGCGCAATTTGTCCATCCAGTAGGCGGTTTTTCTCTTGCGGAATGCGTCATTCAGAATCTGTCGCATGAACTGCCGGTTCTCGACTCGTGACGATGAGCTGGCCAGTCTTTCGTCATTCGTAAATTCGGAAATATCCACGGCGTCACACAAACGTGTCCAGCGATCACCGTTATAGGCAGCGATCATGATCCAGCCATCTTGAGTTTGAAAGGCTTCATTGGGAGCAGAATAGGGCGCAGCACTGCCCAGGGGCTGTGGCAAACTTTTTTGATGAAAGAAATTTGTCAACGTCGTCTGCTGCAACACCAGAGCGGCGTTCATCAGGCTGACGTCAATGTGGCCGCCCACCCCACCTTTCGTTTTGTCCAGTAGTTTGGCAAGAATGCTCATGCAGGCGACATAGCCGGTGGTGACGTCAACGATAGGTGCCTGCACTTTGCATGGCTCCTGAACATCGGGGTGGCCAATCAGGCTCATGAGGCCGGTGTCCGCTTGCAGGATTCCATCTACGCCTGGACGCTCCGAAAAAGGTCCCGACTGACCATACGCCGAAATAGAACAATAAATCAAATCCGGCCTGGTTTCAGCCAACCGTTCGTAGCCAAGACCCAGTCGATCCATGACGCCGGGCCTCAGACTTTCAACCACAATCTGGGCATTTGCACAAAGTTGTCTGGCCAGATCGCGACCCTGTTCTTTTTTCAAATCGATCACAATGGATTGCTTGTTGCGATTGAAACCATAATAGGCAGTGCAGTCCTCTCCGATCCAGCCGGGCCCCAACTTACGCCCAAGTTCTCCTCCTGGGGGTTCTACCTTGATAATCTCCGCGCCCATGTCCCCCAGCAGCATGGTACACATTGGTCCTGCTCCTACATGAGTAAAGTCAAGTACTTTGACGCCTTTAAGAATCTTCCTAAACATACATGCCTTTTCATTCGGTTGAATTATTGCTTCGTGGACAACTTGTTGTCTTTTGCGACTTTCTGCCAGAGAGCGAGATCACTGTCGATGATTTTGCCAAGTTCCTCCGGTGTGCTTTTACTGATTTCAAAGCCTTGCTCTGACAGCTTCTTTTGTACGTCCGGCGAATCTAACGCGTCATTGATCGCCGCATTCAACGAATCAATTTTGTCCTGCGATGTCCCTGCCGGCGCCATAACGCTGAACCAAAGAGACGCGCTGTACTTGTTCATATCCCTATCCTTAACTTCGCTGAATGCAGGGACGTCCGGTAGTACCGAAGTGCGTTTGCCTCTGGCCACGCCCAGGGCGCGCAAAGATCCATTCCGGATTTGAGGAAGAACTGATCCCATGGAGCCAAAAGTTGACTGAATCTGTCCTCCAATCACGTCGGCTACGGAGGGGCCTGTTCCCTGATACGGAACATGTGTGATATCAATGTGGGCCAGGCCGGCCAGTAATTCTCCTGCCAGGTGCTGAGGTACGCCAATGCCGGGGCTGCTGTAGTTGATTTCGTTAGGATGATTTCGTGCGTAAAGAATGAATTCCTCCATTGTCTTGTAGGGCATTTTCGGATTAACGACAAAGATCATGGGAACTTCGGCAATCATTCCGACCGGAGCCAGATCTTTTTGAATGTCGAAAGAAGTTTTCATACCCAATGCGGGCTGGGTAGTAATCTGGCTACCGGCAATAAGAATGGTGTTACCGTCAGGCTTTGCATTGGCTACAAACGCTGTACCGATATTGCCCCCGGCGCCTGGTTTGTTTTCAACGATGACGTTACGATGAAGTTTTTCTGCCAGATGGGGGGCCAACGTACGTGCCAGAATGTCGTTGCCGCCACCCGGAGTGAACGGAACAACAAATCTTACGGGTGCGCCGTCTTGTGCAAGGCAAGGGGTTAAGGGGGTCAGAAAAGCGGATAATGCAAATGCAGCGCGCAACAACCCCACTCGAGAGAGATTCTCGATCATTTTTGTCTCCTGTTTGGTTTTATGCTAAATGGTTACCTGAGTGTGATCAGGGTGTGTCATAGAGCCGTCTTCGGCCCGCTATCAGGTGCTGCCTGAAGCTTTCGATCACGCCAGGCGTATCGTGATTAAGTATTTTTTCCAGGATTTCGCTGTGTTCATCGTGAATTTGATGGAAGCGGGCTGGTTCGCCAAGGTCCTGAAAGTTAAATGGCGTTTTGGCCCATAGCACACGGACAAATTGCAAGGTTTGCGGGCTGTTCCCGAGTTCGTACAGCCTGAAATGAAACTTGACGTTTGTTGTCCGGATGCCAACATAATCACGGGCCTCCAGGGCATTGACATATTGCTTATGCAATGATGTCAGTTCCAGCAGGTCGGTATCCTGAATGTTATCCATGGCTCGCTCCACAAGAAATGTCTCCAGCATCAATCGCAGTTCGTAGACCTCAAGGACGTCGGTACGTGATTGTTCGGGAATATAGATGCCCTTGTTTGGGTATACCTTCACATACCCCTCCATTTCCAGGGCTTTTAATGCTTCCCGTACCGGCGTAATCGATACTCCCAGCCTGTCTGCAATATCCTGCTGTCTGAGGCGTTCCCCCCGCTCGTATTCACCGGCAATGATCTGTTCACGTATTTGTTCGATAACCTGATCTTGCTTGGTCAGAATTGGGCGGGAGTAATCCATAAAAATTAGAATCCTAGTCGGAAAGCTCGAATCGGGGGAGCACGAATCCGTCTGGCATCGTCGCGTAGACCAGTCTGACTTTATGACCAATCCAGGATGCTTCAGGTTGTCGGCCTTGCAAGTTCGAGATTATAACTGGACCTTCTTCCAAACGAACAGCAATCACATTGTGCGGTGCAGGGTACGCTTCGAGATATTGGCGGTGAAAGATGATCCAGGACAGAATTTCTCCTTTGCCCGATACTGATACCCAGTCAAAATCGGCAGACAATGACTGATCGCACACGGGGGCAGGCGGATACAGGTACTTTCCTGAGTTGCGACTGCGTTGTAACTTCATGTTGCAGTCCCGGATACTTTCCCATAGCGGTTCATCGTACAGACCCATGACCGGGCGAGGTGTTTGTGCAATAACATTCGTCATAATCATTTCCCATAAATAATGGAGACAGCCTTGCCGGCGACATCTGATGTGTAATGAACCCGGTTGCATCCCTGCACTTGGCGATCGCCACATTCGCCACGCAACTGTCGCACCGACTCAATCTGATGAGCCCATCCCTGCATATAGCTTTCCGATAAATGCCCGCCACTTGTATTGACGGGAAGTTTGCCTCCAGGGCCAATACCGCTTTCTGCGAGAAATTTTGCTGCTTCGCCTTTCCTGCAATAGCCATATCCTTCCAGGGCCAAGGGGATGTGTACCGAGAAACTGTCATAAACCTGCAGTATGTCAACGTCTTCAGGCCCGATCCCGGCCATGGCGAAGGCCTGTTTGGCGCAATCTTCCTGGGCAGGGTGATAGAACTCGGTCAATCTGGGTTCCAGGCTGGTCGCTTTGTTGTTTAAATCGCGGCGACCCAAGCCATCGATATATACCGGTTTTTGCTTCATTGTTTTGGCTTTTTCGGCGGTGGTCACGATGAGTGCCACACCACCGTCATTAATCATGCAATAGTCATACAGGCGCAGCGGTTCACAGATATATGGTGCTTCCAGATAGTTCCCGATCTCTATGCGCTTGCGCATGACTGCATTGGGATTTTGCGAGGACCATTCGCGCTGCGCGACTGCGACGCGGGCCAGATCAGATTCGCCAAATCCGGTTGCATGTTTATAAGCCTGAAATGTGAGTGCATAGAGTGCACCCTGGGACGTGAGTCCCCAAGGGGCATGGTAAATATAAGAGAGGAATGCATCTCCACCCATGGCCTGCGGTCCACCATATTGGATTTGGCCGGAACGCTGGTCGTTCCCGTACACCAGGGCAATCGTTTCGGCCATGCCGGATTCTATGGCCATGACCGCTTGTGCGACTGACAGTACAGCATCTGCCTGGTCTCCCCACTTAGGATCGATGCCTAGTATTTCAGCCATCCGTTCATAGGCAGTAGTAGGTCCAACAATCAGACCGTCTAATTCAGTTTTCTCAATTCCCGCATCGCTCAAAGCATTTACCAACGCATCCGCAGCATATCCGTAACTATCGTTGGGTTTTTCATTGTTACGTACTCTTGCCCAATCTTTTACCCAATCAGTATGTCCAATACCGACGATGGCTGCTGATCGCCGGCGATGGCCGGTACTCGTTTTCTCGTTTTGACTAATCATGCTGTCCTCCTGAGGTAATACTATGCCATGCATTAGGTATTTTATATAATATATATTAGTAACTAAATGTATATTTGAAAATTGGATTCATGATGAAATAGCAGACTGTTTTCCGTGAAGGGGTGATTGGAGGTGTTGTCCGAATTACGGAATATGCTGTTTGGCAGTTGCACTTTTTGCCAGTCAAGCTGCACGAAACCTGTGGGTTAAGTGAGTGGCATCGATGTCAGGGAGATTGCCGTTGGAAATAGGTTGCTAGTCAGTATCACGTCATTCTGAGAAGGTCATCCATTTGTTCCTCCCATTTGGATTGCGGCTGGGAGGCGTTCCAGATGTATAACGCCTTGTTTTTCTCTTTATTGTTTCGGCGCTTTTCCCATGCGTGAGGTCCTGCCTAGGGTAGACGCTATTCGTCCCGGTGTGCAAAAAGGGTTGATGCAGAATCTGCCAAGCCGTCCTGGGTGGCGAAACCTATCGGTGCAGACATGCTAAAGCAATCTAAAAGCCACTTGATTTTGGAAAATGAGTATTGTGTGAGAACCAGCATTGCTGCGGGGTCTTTGTATAGGTAATATCAATTATTGCTGAGCGCCCCTTGCGCAGTTATAGTCGAATTTTCCTTTGATTGGGAGCTCCATATGAATCGTCGCTCACTGCCACTGAACGCATTACGTGCTTTTGAGTCGGTGGGACGCCATCGCAGTTTCAGTCTGGCGGCCGATGAACTTGGGGTGACTCATGGCGCCGTGAGTCGTCAAATTGGCATGTTGGAGTCATTGCTGGGATTACGCTTATTTCGTCGCAGTCAACCCATTGAGCTGACTGACGAAGGGGAAGCGCTTTTCTCTGGTGTGGCGCCTGCGTTTGATCGCTTGTCCACTGCGGTTGACAATTTAATGTGCCCGGGCGGCCGGACGTTGCTGGTCAACGCGCCACCGACCTTTACGATGAAATGGCTGATTCCCCGGCTATCAGTCTTTCAGCACCGGCACAGCAAAGCAGAGATTAGATTGACTGCCAGTACGACCGGCATCGATTCACTCAAGCTGAGCGATTTCGACGTTGTTATACGAAGACTTGCCAAGTCGCCATTGGATCTGCATGCTCAGCCTTTCTTGTCGGGCAAACTCGTGGCTGTATGCGCTCCGGAGCGGCTTGAGGCCTGTCCTGTATCGTGCGCCGAAGATATAAAAAAACATCGCCTCATGGAAGCCAAGAGCAATGTGCACGCCTGGACACAGTGGTTTGAGAAAGCGGGCTGTGAAAAACCTTCTTCGACTGAGTTTTTGCGATTTGATGAAATGTTTTTCGTGGTGCAAGCAGCCTTGGAGGGTTTGGGTGTTGCGCTTGTTCCCCTTTCTCTCGTTGCAGACGATCTGGCTGCAGGAAATCTGGTTCTTGCGTTTGATGGGCCCGATGTCAGCGCTGCTGATTATGCCTATGTTGTGACTCCTGGCGGTCACGGCCGCCCCTTACTAAATGAGTTTTGTTCATGGTTGTCAGAAGAGGGTACGGCATCCAATCAGTTCGCATGCTCGGTTATATAAATTGTCAATACTGACGCTAATAAAGCGGAGCAGTCAAGCAGGCAGGAAAATGAATACACCCATTCTTTCGATGGATGCGGTCGTCCCCACAAACCCGCCACATACCGGGCCAATTCCCGGTTCCTCCTCAGCATAATACATACCGCCTTGAAAAAAAAGCAGGCCACATTCGCGCCCCCGCGGGTGGCTTGACCTGCGATGAACTGCGGCCTGACTTTCTCAGGAGTACCTAAATTATTGTGAGATTAACTCACATCTTTCGATTTTTAGTCGATTTACCGTGCCTACGGTTACGTGCATCATAAGAACACTTCACACATTGTGTGCTACTAAAAACTAACCTCTGCGGAGCGGATATGCTAAGTGGTTTTCGAGTGCTGGATCTGACCTGGGTGCTTGGCGGGCCGTTCGCCAGCCAGTTGCTTGCCCAGCTTGGGGCCGAAGTGATAAAGGTGGAACCTCTGGAGGGCGATCTTTCTCGCAGGGTATCCAGCCATTCGACGGTGTTTGAAGGAGATTCTGGGTTTTTTCTTTCGGTGAATCGGGGTAAATCCAGTATCGCGCTGGATTTGAAATCCGAACAAGGCCGGGCAGTTCTTTACGATCTTGTGCGCAAGTCCGATGCCATTATTTACGGTTTTGCCCCAGATGTGCCAAAACGTCTGGGGTTAGATAAGCAGTCATTGCTGGCCGTCAATCCTAAAATTGCGATAGGGCAACTAATTGGCCTTCACGACAAAGGTCCTTACGCCAAAGCACCCGCATTCGATTTGGTGGTGCAGGCGATGAGTGGTGTGATGAGCATCACAGGCAGCAAAGATGCCGATCCCGTGCGGCTTGGCTACCAGGCTGCCGACCTGACTGGAGGTTTGTACCTGGCGCTCGGCTGTGTGGGCCTTATGCTAAAGGCGTTAAAAACAGGCAGAGGTGATCTTCTCCAGGTTTCTTTGCTTGATTGCCAGCTTGCCATGCTGACGTGGCAAGCACAGAACTATTTTATTTCAGGCGTGATTCCCACCGCCAATGGCGCACGCCATCCTGTCATTGCGCCCAGTGATATTTATCCATGTGCAGATGAACAGTTTATTGCCTTGTCTCCAACTGGCCAGCAGTTCTGGGAGTCGTTCTGCGAAGCCATTGGTCGCGACGATCTGGCAAAAGATCCCAGATTTGATCATCCGGTACGTCGCATTGAGAATGTGGAAAGCCTGACACAGGAATTAAACCAAGTCTTTCAAACCCGCAAGGCGGCCGACTGGGCGGATCATTTATTCGAGCAAAGAGTGCCGGCGGCGCTTGTAAACAATATAGAGCAAGCGACTTCACAACGCCTGGCGCATGAGCGCAACATGGTGGAAGAGATGGTGCATCCCAGAACAATGGCCAGGCTTCGTTTTCTAGGCAATCCTTTCAAGTTCGAAGGAGCCGGGCCCGCTGCTTATCCGCCAGCTTTCGCAGAGCATACGCGGAAAATTCTATCCCAGGTTTGCGGGTATGAGGACCACAGGATTGATCAACTTATAAAAGACAATATTATTTTTCAAGGAGATATGAATGACCAGACCTAGTGATGTGAAACCAAGGGAAGGTGAGCTACCTGCTGCGTTGTATAACGACTGGGTGGTAGGGCAGGAGTTTGAAGCGCTGCCTTTTACGATCACTCAGGATATTGTGCAAGAGTACATATCTGTGGTGAGTGCTGATGCGGACAATTATATTGTTGAAGGACGACAGGCAGCGCCGCCTAATGTTGTGCTGGTATACATGATGGCGGTGATGTATCGAAAATATCCGCCGCAACAAGGGGGAATCATGATCGGCAATACGATCGAATTTCACCATCCGATCTGGGCCGATGTAGAAACCAGTGTGGTAGGCACTGGTCGCGTAACCGACAAGTATGAACGTAAGGGGCTGAAGTATATCAAGTATGACGTTGAATTCAAAACCCCGGATGGGGTGCTGCTGGTATCGGTAAATCACACGTCTGCATTCCCGAACTAAGTGCAATCCTAAATCAATAGCGTGTAACCGCTTTAAGGTAACTGAAAATGAGCAATCAAGAGCTGAAGAAAATCGTACAACAGACGCAAACGTTGTTTGACAACTATGGGATCCTCAATGGCGATAACGACATTTTGCATTATGACGACGCCTATGCCAAAGAGCGCGGGTTCCGTGGAACGCTTGGGCATGGCCTGATGTACACCGCGTATGTTTGTGATCTTGCTGCGAAAAAATTCGGTCGTGACTGGCATTATAAAGGCAGGCTTACGGTGAAGTATGTACGAGGGGTATGTCCCGGAGATGATTTGGTGACCACGATTACCGAGGAAAATCAGGTGCACTGCAAGTCGCAATTTGATACGACGCTTGTCGGTTCCGTCGAACTGGCCTGACGCTACGGTCATGAAACCTCCTGCTAAGCAAACATATACGCGCACTGGCGCCTCGTTCACCAAAGAGGTCAAAGTGCGAGGCCGGGACCTCGTCAACGAATTGATGGGGTCCGTAAATTTTACGCAGATGCTGTATTTTCTGACCTGCGACCGTATGCCCACAGGCGTTCAGTGCGAAATTCTGGACGCCTGCCTGGTGACATTGATGGAACATGGATTGACTCCCTCCGCGGTCATTACCCGGCTAATGGCCATGAGTGTTCCAGAGGAGCCTCAAGTAGCGATTTCATCTGGTTTGCTGGCGATCGGCAGCGTCTACGCCGGTACGACCGAGCAATGTGCGGCGTTGTTGTTGGAAATAGAACAACGGATAAAAGACACAGAAAACGTCGATGCGGTATTGCAGGATATTGTCGTGCAGTATAAACGGGAGAGACGTGCGCTTCCTGGCTTCGGACATGGAACGCACGAGCCCGATGACCCGCGTGCGCTACAGTTATTCAGGATCGCGTCCGAATTGAATTGTGCTGGCGGGTATGTACGACTGGTTCAGCGTCTGGGACGCGAGGTGGATAAACAATATGGCCGCCATATAACGATCAACGCTACAGGGGCGATTGCCGCGCTTCTATTGGCGATAGATGTTCCAGTTGCCGCCATAAGGGGGTATTCCGTCGTATCGCGCGCCGCGGGTCTGGCTGGCCATTATCTTGAAGAGCTTGAAAACCCTTCTGGCAAAGCGATATGGGCGGCTGCAAAGCAGGTTGTTCCCTACCGTGAATAGGCCGAGAGTCTATCTGTCTTTCCGTCTTTGAAAATAGGCGGCTTGATCGGGGGGCAGGCGATGAACAATGCATAAGACTGCCAGCCAATAAGCCGCTTCATTCCTTTCAATTGCAGGGTCGGCAAAATTGCCGCCCCCAGCCACCAGTCTCGATTGACCGACGGACGGCATTCTCGCGGCCGCTCTGGTCCATTTTCTGGTTTTACTTGCTATTGAACGGTTGCTATGCCCGCTCGTTTGATGACGGCCCGCCATTTTTGCGTATCAGATTGAATCAGATCGGAGAATGCTTCGGGTGAACTGCCAATTGCTTCGCCGCCGATTGTTGCCATGATCTTTTGCTTGACCTTGGGATCAATCACAATGTCGTGGATCGTTGCGCTCAAACGGTTTATGACTTTTGATGGCGTGCCCCTGGGGGCAATTAATCCATACCATACCGAAGCTTCGTAGCCGGGAAGGTTTCCGGCTTCGGCTACGGTTGGGATTTCAGGGTGACCTGAAAGGCGTTGTTTTGATGTTACTCCAAGAATACGCACTTTTCCCGTTTCGGAAAACGGCAACAGGTCATTGCCGAAAACGACCTGGATAATGCCGGAGGACAGGTCGGTGTTGCGCGCTGATGTGGCTTTATATGGGATCTGGAGCATATTGATATTGGCCATATCATTAAACAATTCTCCGGCCAGATGTGATGAGGTGCCGTTTCCGGACGAACCATAGTTCAGCTTTCCCGGTTTCTGTTTGGCCATTTTTATCAGCTCTTGTACTGAAGTAACGGGCAGATCGACATTGGTGCCAAGAAAGAAGGGCGTAGAGGCCACAACGGTTATCGGCGCGAAGTCTTTGATGGCGTCATATTTCAGCGCGGGCATGATGGTTGGATTGATCGACAAGGTGGTCACTGTTGCCATCAGTATCGTATAACCATCAGCAGGCGCCCGGGCGACATATTCGGCAGCCAGTGCCGTGCTGGCGCCTGGACGGTTTTCGACCACTATTGGCTGCCCAAGCTTGTGGCCCAGTAGCTCGGCCACGATGCGCGAGAGGGTATCGGCTGCCCCACCGGCGGCATGTGCAGATACCAGTCGGATGGGTTTGCTTGGATAATCTTGTCCAAGAACAATACTGGAACTGGTAGCGAAAATGGCTGCTACGACTAATTTGGGGATGTTCGACATGATCCGGCTGGGTGCTTTATGTTGATTGCGCATTGGTCTTCGATTCTCCAGTGAGTAACTGCGTTTTTTAATAACAGCGCTGATTTTTCATCCATATACCATGGGCTTTATTACTTAGTTATGGTAGGGACCACTGGGTTGAGCTGCAAACGAATTTTATGCAGTGGCTTGTCAGTTTTTTGCATACGGCCGGAAATAATGCGAGGTAACGAGTTATCTGTCTGGCCCGAAGTCCTGTGGTGTACGCCGTTTCGAGGATAGGTTGTTGTGGGTAGCATTACCCGATAGTGAATATCTAACCGATATTCGGAGTGGCCTAATCCGGTGGCCAAGCATTGTTTTGCCTGGTGTATCTACGTACTGATAGCGGGAATGAGTAACGGCATAACAACCGCCACGCATCGAATACTTGTGCCGCGACATCAATGTCAACAACTTTCTAAGGGTTTCTACGAGCTAGATTTCGATATTCATTGCTGTTAGGATTGTCTCTAAAGTGGTATATACCACTTGGAAAATAGAATATCTTAATTATTGTGAATTATCACAACGAGCTTACGTATAGGAACTGGATCATGACTTTTCTGGCACGCAGTTTACGGTATGGCATAGCTTCACTGCTAATTGGGTTGATTGGAACCCTGAGTGCCGGGCAGGCATACGCAGACTCAATACGTGTGGGCTCAAAAAATTTTACGGAACAACATGTCTTGGCGGAGATCTACGCTCAGGCATTCGAGGCCGAAGGCATAAAGGTGCAACGCAAGCTTAATCTTGGGGGCACCCTTATCGCTCATCGGGCCTTGCTGGAAAATCAGATTGATTTCTATCCGGAATACACCGGTACCATGCTGCTGGCGGTGCTCAAGGAAAAGGTTATGACCGAACCCGATGCTGTGTACAAACGGGTCAAGCAAGCTTATGCGGCGCTGAATCTGGCTGTTCTCGATCAGGCCCAGATCAACAATACTTACGTATTGGTCATGATGCCCGCACAGGCCAAAAAGAATAACGTCGCTACACTATCGGACTTGGCTACACATTCGGATGAATGGATACTTGGCGCGGGGCCTGAGTTTCGTGATCGCGAAGACGGAATTCCAGGACTGAAGCAAACGTACGGCATGAATTTCAAAAATGACCAACAACTTGCGATAGGTCTGCGTTATCGAGCACTGAAGGACAATCAGGTGCAGGTCGTCAATGGCTACGCTACCGACGGCATGATCAGCGCCATGGGGCTAATCAGGTTGAAAGACGATAAGCAACTTTGGCCGCCGTATTTCGTAGTGCCAGTCGTTCGCGAAGATGTTATTAAGAAAAACCCACGAATCGCTGAAGTGGCCAATAAAGTCAGTGCCATGCTGAATGATGAAATCATGTCGCATTTGAACTATCTGGTTGATGGCGAAAAACAGGAGCCGGCGGATGTCGCTCACGATTTTCTCAAGTTCAAGGGAATAACGAAATAAGCTCATTGGCGCCCAACATCCTGTATATCAAAGGAGTCTCATATTGCACCAGTCCCAGCCCCCCTTCATATTGGGCAGTCACGATTTGCGGATCGAGGATGTATTGCAGGTCATGCGCAAGCGGTCTTTCGTTACAGTCGGGCCTGACGTTGCGGCACGGCTCGATAAGGCGCGCCTCGTGGTAGATAGGTACATCAAATCTGGCCAGCCGGCATATGGTCTGACGACGGCATTGGGGGCTAATGTGGGCAAACCGATTGCGCCGTCGGAACTTCGGGATTATCAAACGCGCGCCATTGTTGCACGCAGCGTTGGGATGGGCGAGGCCGCGTCCGAAGAACTTGTGCGTGGTCTGTTGTTTTCACGGTTAGCGAGCCTGAGCGTAGGAAAGTCTGGTATTTCCTCTGGTGTCTTTCATGCTCTTCTTGCACTGCTCAATTCGGGCATCTGTCCTGTTGTTCCGCGCATCGGTTCGATTGGCGTTGCGGATTTACCGGCCATGTCGCATGCCATGCTGGTGCTTCTTGGGCAAGGTAGGGCACGAGTCGACGGACAAGAAATGGCTGGGGATGAGGCACTCTCCCGAGCAGGCTTGGCACCAGTTGTCCTGGAGCCTAAGGACGGTCTTGCGCTGATCAGTTCTAACGCTTGGTCAGTCAGTTGCGCCATTGAGGCGTTCGACAAGGCGAGCCATGCGCTCGCCAACCTGAATCGAGCCGCGACATTGAGCATGGAAGCATTCCGTGCCAATCTTTCGCCACTGGATAAACGAGTGCAAGCTGCTCGTTCCACGCCGGGACAATTGGCTAACGCGACTCAAATTGAAGCTTTGTTGCATGGGAGTGCATTATGGGAAAAAGGTTCAGCCAGACGGGTCCAAGATCCGCTATCGATTCGTTGTGTCACGCAGATTCATGGCGCGGTGCTCTGGGCTCAACAAGGTGTTCGCGAGCATATCGAATGCGAATTAAATGGCTCGGGGGATAGTCCGTTAGTTGTTTACGAACCTGACCAGCTTCTATCGAGCAGTAACTTTCATATCCCGGGCCTTGCTCTCAGCCTAGAATCGTTAGGTGCGTCGTTGGCGCAAGCCGCTTCGGCATCGATCCAGCGTTGCCTGCGCCTGTATTCTCCTGCTACCAGCGGGCTCCCGCTACAGCTTACCGCTTACGGGCCTTCACATTCGGGATTTGCTACGGTTCAGAAAACACTGATCGCTTTATGGAGCGAGGTACGCCACCTTGCCAATCCTGCGTGCCTGGATTTCTTTCCTGTGTCTGAGAGTGTGGAAGACCATGCGCTTATGGTTCCACACGTAGCCGCCAAGACTACACTGCTGGCCGACCGCATTTCGATGATTGCAGCGATTGAATTGCTCAGTTCGGCCCAAGCCGCGGATCTGGCACAAGTCACGCCCAAGGGTGCAGGTACGCGAGACACCTATGCCCGTATTCGAGAGCTCGTTCCGACGCTGGATACTGATCGCCCATTGGGATTTGACATAGAAAAAATCGTTCTCATGCTCAGAGAGCGGCCATTCTCTTTATCCGAACAGGTGACATCGTGAACTGGTTTATGCGTAATTGGGAAAACGTGATAGTGGCACTGTGGCAGCACATTGCGATTTCTGGCTCGGCACTGCTAATTTCGCTGGTCGTGGCTTTCCCGCTGGGTGTTGTGGCAGCTCGCCATCCCAAGACCCGGGGCATAATACTAGGGGTTACAAGCACCTTGTACACCATCCCAACCATGGCGCTGCTTGCTTTACTCATTCCCATCGTTGGGTTGGGGCGCACAAACGCGATTATCGCAATGGTTATGTTCTCGCTACTGGTCCTTACACGCAACATTACAGCGGGTATACAGGGTGCCGCTCCCGATATCGTGGATGCCGCAAGAGGTACGGGCATGACTCCATGGCAGGTTTTGGTTCAAGTGGAGCTGCCTTTGGCCATGCCAGCTATTGTTGCAGGCCTTCGGGTTGCCGCCGTTACAGTGATCAGCGTCACTGTTGTGGCTGCTTATGTCAACGCTGGGGGATTGGGCACGCTCATTTTCGAAGGTATGGCTAGTGATCACGCACCCAAGATTTGGGTGGGCGCGTTGACAGCATGTGCTCTGTCCGTGATTGTTGATGTATCTCTTGCCCGAGCAGAGACATTTTTTGGAAGGCGAGCACTATGAGCTTGTTGATCGAAACTCTGGATTTCATCCAAAACAATAGCGATCGGGTCATTGATGCTGGGATTAGACATGTGAACTTGTCATTTTCCGCCCTGATCCTGGCCGCGCTAGTGGCCATACCGGTGGGCATCTGGCTGGCGCTGACCGGGCGCTATGTACTGTTGATCATTAATATCGCGAACGTTGGACGTACGGTGCCTTCGCTTGCTATTCTTGCCCTGGCCATGCCGCTGCTGGGCACGGGGTTTACTCCTTCTTTGCTCGCGCTATCTTTGCTAGCTGTACCACCAATCTTGATCAATACCTACGTGGGGTTTACCGGTGTCGATGCGGATACGATCGACGCGGCACGCGGTATCGGTCTGCGCGAAGCGCAAATCACCATGCAAGTCCGCTTGCCGTTAGCTCTGCCGATGGTGTTTGCTGGTCTTAGAACGGCTGCGGTGCAGGTGATCTCGGGTGCAGTGTTGGCCGCCTATATAGGAGGCGGCGGTTTCGGAGAGTTCATTACCAGCGGAGTGGCGATGATGACCATACCGATGTTGCTGGTGGGTGCCATACCAGCTACCATCCTGGCCATCGCGGTTGATACCTTATTCAGTGCCTTGCAGAAGACCATAACACCAAAAGGAATCAGAACTTCATGATACGCATTAAAGGATTGAAAAAGCAGTTTGCAGGTGCCGAACGTCCTGTTGTCAATGATCTTGATCTTGATATACCAGAGGGTGAACTGTGCGTACTGATAGGATTATCGGGTTGTGGGAAAACCACTACGCTAAGGATGATCAATCGCATGATAGAGGCTGACTCCGGTCTCATAGAAGTATCGAGCCGCGACATCAGCCGCCAGGATCCTGTTGAGCTACGTCGACATATCGGTTACGTCATTCAACAAGTTGGGCTCTTTCCGCACCAACACATTGCCGACAATATCGCTACGGTGCCCAAGCTGTTGGGTTGGAAACCAGCGCGCATCCAGAATCGAATTGACGAGCTCCTATCTTTGGTAGGGCTTGAACCCGCCCAGTATCGCCATCGTTTCCCGCGCGAGCTTTCGGGCGGCCAACGCCAGCGAGTCGGTGTTGCTCGGGCATTGGCGGCAGACCCTCCTGTCATGCTTATGGATGAGCCCTTCGGGGCTATCGATCCCATCAACCGGGTGAATCTGCAGGATGAATTTCTGAATATTCTGCGCAAGCTAAAAAAAACCATTGTTTTGGTTACCCACGATATTGATGAAGCGCTGAAAATGGGTGATCGTATTGCCATCCTCAATGAAGGGAAGGTGTTGCAAGTTGCATCGCCGGACGAACTGCTCAATAGGCCGATCAATGAGTTCGTCGCGTCGTTTCTGGGCAATGGCCGTTCGCTAAAACGCTTATCACTGCTTTGCGCTAACGATGTCTGCATTTCAGGTCCACCCATCGCGGGCAGCTCCATGATTGCAGCAAACAGTTCGGCTCGGACGGCATTATCAATGCTGCTCGAGTCAGGCAGCAAGATGCTGGGCGTCAGTGATGCGTCGAATACCGTTATTGGCCATATCACGATGGAAACATTACAAGCACGCCTGGCCCGGAGAGAATCCAATGACTAATAGCGAAGAACAAAAGGCTATTTACGAGCATGTCGAGTCTGAACTGCGCCGTGCTATTGAACATGGCGGCTGGAAACCCGGCTTCAAACTTCCATCCGAGCGGGAATTGGCTGAGCGTTTCCAGTGCGCGCGCATGACTATACGCCGAGCATTGCAGGAGCTTCAGGCCGAGGGACTGATTGCACGTCGGCATGGCTCCGGCTCGTATGTGGCAGATCTCCAGCCCATGTCAAATATTCTGTCCATTCAGGATATACGGGAGGAAATCGCGAACCGTGGCCATGTGCATCACAGTGTTCTGTTGTCGCGCAAGACAATACGCGCAAATACCGTTGTCGCATCGTCCATGAAAGTTGAACAGAATTCGCGTGTTTTCCAGTGCAAATTGATTCATTATGAGAATGGAACACCTGTCCAGTTTGAAGAACGTTTGGTCAATCCTGAGGTAGTGCCCGAGTTCATGACCTTGGACTTGAGCAATCAGACGCCATCGAGCTATCTGTTCACACATGCACCGCTGACGGCCGCAGAGCAAGTGGTCGAAGCAGTCAATGCAGATGCGACAATGGCGGCACATCTGGGTATTGAGGTCAACGCGGCATTGTTGAAAATATCGCGTCGCACCATTTCCCAGGGAAAAGTGGCTTCGCTTGCGAAACTTTACCATCCTGGCAACTGCTATCGCATCATCGGGAACTTTTCCGCGGCCTAAAGTGCCGCACTGCGGCGCACCTACGGCGCGCCGGGAAACCTTAGCGAGGAAACGCAATGAGGATCATCTCCACTATCTTGGCCGCCTTGTCCTTTGCGGCTCCCATTTTTCCACAAGCACAAGCACACGCACAAGCTAATACCTATCCGAACCAACCCGTCACGATAGTCGTTCCATATCAAGCGGGTGGTATTGCTGACATGCTACCACGCTTGGTCGGCGAAAGACTTGGGAAAAAATGGGATGTGCCCGTTATTATCAAAAACACGGTGGGAGCATCCGGCAATATAGGCATGGACAGCGTCGCCAAAGCCAAGCCGGATGGCTATACGCTTGGGCTCGCGCCTGCCGGCAATCTGACGGTCAATCCCTTGCTTTTCACCCATCTGCCATTTAATACGGAAAAGGACTTTACCCCGGTAACCTTGCTGGCGACCTCGCCCAATGTGCTGGTGGTCAACAGCAAGTTGGATGTGCACACTGTAAAGGAGCTGGTGAGTCACGGGAAACAGTTCCCCGACAGCCTTAGCTACGCATCACCGGGTGTGGGCAGTGGGGCCCATCTCGCGGGCGAGCTGTTCAATCAGCAGGCAGGCTTGAGAATGTTGCATATTCCATATGGCGGTATGGCCCCCGCCGTCAACGAGCTGGCAGGGGGGATTGTGAACATAATGTTCGCGGGCGTTTCCTCCGTTTTACCGCACATTCAAAGTGGCAAAGTGCGTGCCATTGCTATTGCTGGGCCACAACGTCTGCCTGTGTTACCCGATGTGCCAACGGTTTCAGAAAGCGGCTACCCGAATTTCGACGTTACCTCCTGGTATGGACTGGTAGCCCCTGCAGGTACGGCCGACGCCATCGTCCGAAAGATAGCAAGCGACATAGCGGCGGTTCTGAAGGGCGAAGAAATTCATCAGAAGTTCGCGCAGCTTGGAGTAACGCCATCAAGCATATCGCTCAATGCATTTGCAATGCTTATCAGGGACGAAACCAGGAAATGGTCGGATATCGTGCGCAAGGCCAACATCAAACCTATTCAATAAACACTCTAAGAAGGAGAAGCAGGAGCATGAAACCCATTGATATTACGTATTTAAACGGACCGGACATCGCCGCATTGGGATTTACCGATAGCGAAATACTGTCCGCAGTAGAGAAAGTTCTAGATGCGCAAGGGCGCGGAAAGACAGTTGTTGAACCGCGTGTGCACTTGGTGCCGGAATCGTCTGACAAAGGACATTTTAATATTCTACGTGGCTACATTCAGCCCTTGGGCGTAGCCGGTGTGAAAGTAGTCAGCGATTTTGTCGACAACTACAAGCAAGGCCTGCCATCGGAAATGGCCATCCTGAACTTGTTTGATCCCGAAACCGGCAAACCTTTAGCGATCGTTGACGCCACTGCTATTACCGACATGCGCACAGGTGCCATGACGGCGCTGGGTGCTAAGTATCTGGCCCGTAAGAATAGCAAAGTCCTCGGCCATATCGGTGCGCGCGGCACGTCCTATTGGAACGTTCGTTTACTGGATAGCATCTATGATTTCGACGAAATCCGGGTACACTCGCGTCGCCCGGAAAGCCGAAATGCCTTCGGCGAGCGCCTGTCACGCGATCTGGGCAAGCCGGTCAAGGTTGTCGACGATTGGGAGTCTTGCGTACGAGACGCCGATATCGTGGTGGAAGCGTCGCGCCTTCCTGAGCCTACCCCTTTGCTAAAGACTGAATGGATCAAGTCGGGTGCGCTAGTCATGCCTTATGGCACGATGAGCGCCGTCGAGCTATCACTTACCGACATTATGAGCAAGGTGATCGTTGATGACTGGAGCCAATGCCGCAAGGGTCTGCCCTTTGGCGCACTAAGAGCCCATGTGGACTCTGACCGTGTTACGGAAAATAACTTGCATGCCGAATTGGGTCAGATTGTCGCGGGCCTGAAACCTGGGCGTGAGAACGACGACGAGAATATCCTGTTTTGGCATCGCGGGCTGTCTACTACTGATATTGCTTTGGGCCAGGCGATGCTGGATAAAGCTCGTAGGATGGGGCTAGGACAGACATTGAACTATGCTCGGTACTGATATGTTGCTGACCTCTACCCGACTCTACGATGTTACATCCTTGGCTCGAGACGCCTGGAAGGCGCTACTGCAGTCCGCGTACCTACGGGCCAGCGTGCAAGTAGAGTTTATTGCTCATGGCTGGCCCACTCCAGTGGGAGAGCTCTGGGCTCGTTCGGGTTTATGTGGCGCTTTCATGTGTGGATGGCCTTTTGCCCAGGCATTAAACGAAGGCAAGCAATTTCAGGCCGTGGTAAGTGTAGTGCCGGCCTGGCCACACTATGAGGGTCAGGCGCGCTATCGCAGCGAATTTCTGGTGCGCGAAGATGAACCATGGAAAAAACTGGAGGACGCTTTCGGTTCGCGTTATGGCTGGATGGTGCAGGACTCACAATCGGGCTGGAACGCACCTCGCAACGTGTTGGCAGCCTTCGCAGATCGCGGCAAAGCTGATCTGTTCAGTGACTCGAAAGGGCCATATGGCAATCCGCGTGGCCTGATACGCGCTTTGACCGAAGAGGAGATTGACGTGACCGCGATTGATGGTTGGTATCTTGATTTACTGCGCGTGCATGACCCACTGGCGCTGCATGGTTTGCGCACGCTTGCGTATACCCCCTGGACACCGAACCCGCTGTTGGTGTGCTCTCCAGACGTCGATAGTGAGATCGTCTCTCGGCTCGCCGACATATTGATGTCTATGCATCTGGCCACAGCGGATAAACATCTCTTACAACAGACGTATGTAGAACGATTCGTTCCTTGCGATACCCAAGCATATGAAGTAACGCTTCGCATGGCAGATCAGGCGCAGCAAGCCGGATACCCGGACATCAGATAGTAGATGACGTGCGCGGGGGCCGCTACGCGCGACATCTGGAAACGAAAATTTGCAAGAACAGGATACTGAAATGACAACTGCTAATATTGAATTGGCCATACCAGCCAACGCCCGCCATGATTCAAAGCGTCGCATTGCCTCGCCTACCGGCAGCACACTTAGCTGCAAAAGTTGGTTGACCGAGGCGCCTTTCCGCATGCTGCAGAACAATTTGCACCCTGATGTCGCCGAACGACCCCAAGATTTGGTGGTCTATGGTGGCATCGGTAGAGCTGCACGCGATTGGGCCTGCTTTGACCAAATTTTGGCATCGCTAAAGACACTCGAAGATGATGAAACTCTCTTGGTTCAATCCGGAAAGCCGGTTGGCGTATTCAAGACACATCCCGATGCACCGCGCGTGCTGATCGCCAACTCTAATCTCGTGCCGAAGTGGGCGAACTGGGACCATTTCAATGAACTGGATCGCAAGGGCCTATTTATGTACGGGCAAATGACTGCCGGCAGTTGGATCTACATTGGAGCTCAAGGAATAGTGCAGGGAACGTTCGAAACATTCGTCGAAGCGGGGCGCCAGCATTATAACAATGATCTCAAAGGTCGATGGATTCTCACTGCTGGCCTGGGAGGCATGGGCGGCGCCCAGCCGCTGGCTGGCGTGTTGGCGGGCGCTTGCGTGCTGGCTATTGAGTGCCAGCAGAGCAGCCTCGATTTCCGCATTCGCACCAAATACTTGGACAGACAGGCTCGAGATATTGATCACGCGCTGGAACTCATACGTGAATACACGACAGTTGGGGAGGCCGTATCAATCGGACTACTAGGCAACGCCGCCGATATTCTGCCTGAACTGGTCGCGCGCGCTAAAGCGGGAGGCCCTAAACCGGATTTGGTCACCGACCAGACATCCGCACATGATTTGGTTAATGGTTATCTCCCGTCCGGATGGACGGTAGAGCAGTGGCGCGTATCAGCATCCGATGCCGCCCAACATGCCGAACTAACATCGGCCGCCGCAAGAAGTTGCGCGCAACACGTAAGGGCCATGCTCGACTTCCAGTCTATGGGAGTGCCAACGGTGGATTACGGCAACAACATCCGCCAGGTTGCGTTTGATGAAGGCGTAAAAAATGCATTCAATTTTCCAGGTTTCGTTCCCGCGTATATTCGGCCGCTGTTTTGCGAAGGGAAAGGGCCATTCCGCTGGGTAGCTCTTTCAGGAGACCCCGAGGACATCTACAAAACCGATGCCAAGATTAAAGAACTGTTCCCCGACAACAAACACACCCATCGCTGGCTGGATATGGCCCGCGAACGCATCGCATTCCAGGGATTGCCGGCACGCATCTGCTGGCTAGGACTGGGAGAGCGGCATCTCGCAGGAATTGCTTTTAACGAAATGGTTAAAACCGGCGAACTAAAAGGTCCAATCGTAATTGGTCGCGATCATTTGGATACTGGCTCCGTGGCTAGCCCCAACCGCGAAACCGAATCAATGAAGGATGGTAGCGATGCTGTATCGGATTGGCCGTTGCTTAATGCGCTGCTAAATACCGCAGGCGGTGCAACCTGGGTCAGCCTTCATCACGGTGGTGGCGTAGGAATGGGTTATTCCCAACATGCCGGAATGGTCATTGTTTGCGACGGCACGGATGCTGCCGCAAAACGCATCGAGCGTGTGTTATGGAATGATCCGGCCTCTGGTGTCATGCGTCACGCGGATGCCGGTTACGATATCGCCAAGGCCGCCGCTAAAAAACACGCTTTGAATCTACCAATGGTTAAGTAAAGGTATCGCAATATGATTTGGCACGATTTCAACACTTCGGCCCTGCCAGAGACGCCTTGGAAGAACGGCGGTGGGAGCACTACGGAGCTTGTCCGTTGGCCAGAAAATGCTACGCTGGACAATTTCATCTGGCGTGTGAGCATTGCCACCATAGCAAGCGATGGGCCATTTTCCACGTTCGAAAACGTAGACCGTATCATTGCCTTGATCCGAGGACCTGGTGTCTGTCTACGCGATACCGTGGCAGGAGTCGATCACAAGCTTGATCAACCCATGCATGCCTTCGCTTTCGCTGGAGAAGCGTCTATTTACTGCAAGGCCGGCGGCGCAATATCCAGGGATTTCAACACCATGACCCGACGAGGTCGCGCGGCGGCTCAGGTAGTGGGACTGTCGCAACGTGCCCAAATGCGCACACCGCGCCATGGCCTTTTTCTTGCGACTGCCGGCCGATGGCATATTTCGGATCGGATCGAGTTTACCAGGGAAATTCGCAGAGATCAGGGAGTATGGTGGCATGATGTGCGGACCGATTCGCCAATTTATCTAACGCCGCAAGAAGATGACTCGACGTTGCTATGGGTGGCTATCAAAATGCAGGGAGACGACAATTGCACATGACTGATTCCAAATCATCGGCTCTCAGTGCCGATGGCGTCTGGCATTCGCTACGTTTGCTCTCACACCCCGAACCTTCGTCGGTAGAGGTGCTGGAGAACGCAGCCATCGTTGTACAGGACGGAACAATCGTCTGGACCGGACGGCAGTCTGAACTTCAGGCGCATTTTGCTGCATTACCTCAGCACGATGGCGCAGGTATGTTGGCAACGCCCGGGCTGATAGACTGCCATACTCATCTGGTGTACGGAGGACAACGAGCCAATGAATTTGCCTTGCGGTTGGCCGGTGCAACGTATGAGGAAGTGACGCGGGCAGGTGGTGGCATCATCTCCACCGTGCGAGCAACCCGCGAAGCATCCGAACACCAGCTCTTTGACGCCTCCGCGCGGCGGCTACAAGAGTTATTGGCCGAAGGCGTATGCGCAATTGAAGTGAAATCGGGATATGGGCTTTCCCTTGAGCATGAGCGGAAACAGTTGCGTGTCGCACGGCGCCTGGCACAAGCTTATGACGTTACTGTGAAAACGACTTTTCTGGGGGCGCACGCATTGCCACCGGAATATGCCGGACGCAGCGACGATTACATACGATTGGTATGCGACGAGATACTGCCCATCCTGGCAGAGGAAAATCTGATTGATGCTGTGGATGTGTTTTGTGAAAATATAGCGTTCGATCTGAACCAAACGGAGCAAGTTTTCCGGACCGCTCAAGCGCTGAGCCTGCCGGTCAAGCTACATGCAGAACAGCTATCAAATATGGAAGGTGCCGCTCTGGCTGCCAGCTATGGTGCTCTTTCGTGCGATCATCTTGAGCATCTTTCATCCCAAGGCATAGATGCCATGCGTGCAGCTGGCACAGTTGCCGTTTTACTGCCCGGCGCCTACTATACGCTACAGGACACGCATCTGCCGCCTGTGCATGCTCTACGGCAGGCTGGCGTCCCCATTGCTGTGTCTACGGATCATAATCCAGGCACATCGCCAGCGCTGAGCCTGTTGTTGATGATTAACATGGCGTGCACCCTGTTCCGTCTTACAGTTCCAGAAGCTATTGCGGGTGTTACCAAGCATGCTGCACTTGCGCTGGGCCTGCAACATAGCCATGGAACAATAGCCGTCGGACAACCCGCGAACTTCGTTCTTTGGCGTGTCAACGACGTCGCCGAGCTTGCATACTGGTTCGGCCAGCGGCCCGTGGCTGCTATCGTTCGCCAGGGAAAAATACAAATGCTCACCTCCGGCAGGCCTTTATGAACAAGCAAGCGTGGACTGAAGCCGCATTATTGACTACTGGCTGGGCCAAAAATGTGCTGCTTGAATGGCAGGAGAACGGCATATTGGTCGACGTGCGGTCTAACTGCGACGCGCCCGCTTACTGTCACGTACTGCCAGGTCCGGTGATCCCGGGCATACCTAATCTACATTCACACGCATTCCAGCGCGGCTTCTCGGGCCTGGCCGAATTCCGGGCACATGCGGCAGATAGTTTCTGGAGCTGGCGCAATCTGATGTATCGCTTTGCCGCCCGGATCCAGCCAGAGCAACTTGAGGCGATCGCCATCTGGCTCTATGTGGAAATGCTGGAAGCAGGCTATACCTCGGTGTGCGAGTTTCACTATCTGCACCATGATGTGACAGGCCATCAATATGCAGAATCTCAAGTGCTCAGTTCAGCTTTGCTGCGGGCCGCGCGCCAGGCAGGTATCGGTATGACCTTGCTGCCGGTCCTATATCAGCATAGCAATTTTGGAGGGCAACCGCCTACCGATGGCCAACGTCGTTTCGTAACGAGCACCGACGATATGTTGCGGCTACTTGAGCGCTTGCGGGTCGAATGCAGCGAACAGAATGCCCAGCTCGGCCTGGCGCCTCACTCCTTGCGTGCCGTGACACCGGACTCCCTGCGCGAAACAATTTCCGGTTTTGACGAGATTAACTCTCTTGCACCAATACACATCCATATTGCCGAGCAAACTAAAGAAGTGGACGACTGTATCACTTGGAGTGGTCAACGACCCGTTCAATGGCTTCTGGATGCTTTACCAGTAAATGAGCGGTGGTGCCTGGTACATGCCACCCATATGACACCAGAGGAAGCGTTGGCCGCCGCACGCAGCGGCGCAGTGGCCGGTCTTTGCCCGACAACCGAGGCCAATCTGGGCGATGGCATTTTCGATATGGAGCACTGGCGGCAAGGCAAAGGGCGATGGGGTATCGGTTCTGATAGTCATGTATGCGTCAATGCTGCCGAAGAGTTGATGTTGCTCGAATATTCACAACGCTTAGCAAACCGTCGACGCAATATCCTTGCTGAGAAGTCGCAACATCACGTCGCCAGCGCAGCCGTACTCGCGGCGGTCTCCGGTGGAGCTCAGGCCGCAGGGCGTCCTGTCGACGGTTTGAGGCCTGGCCAATTGGCCGATTTCATTGTTTTGGATACAGAGCATGTTGCGCTGTCGCGGCTCACCCATTGCGATATGCTATCTGCTCACGTGTTTTCCAGTTCTCGAAGTTCCGCTATCGGCCAGGTCTGGCAATCTGGAATGTGCCGTGTGGAAGGCGGACGTCATAACCTGCGCCACGAAGCTGCGGTCCGTTTTACCGAGGCACGTAATTGTCTTCTCAACGCTCAAGGATAAGGTTGTGTCCTATGTATAACTCCGTTACCGATCAACCTGCTTTCACCTTTCGACAAGGTACGGTGCCGCTTTTGATATCCATGCCTCATGTTGGAACGCATATACCTGCGAAGATCGCAGAACGCATGACTGAACAAGCTCGTCTCGTATCTGATACAGACTGGCATTTGCAAATTTTGTACGATTTCGCCGAGGAGCTTGGCGCATCCGTATTGGCCGCTACGCATTCGCGTTACGTAATCGACCTGAATCGGCCACCTGACGGCTCAAGCCTTTATCCTGGTCAAAGCGTTACTGGACTATGCCCTGTCGATACATTCGACGACATGCCTATCTATCTGCCCGGGCAGGCTCCCGATAAAGCGGAAACTTTCGCGCGCCGCAATGCTATCTGGCACCCTTATCATGAGGCGCTGGCTGGCGAGCTTGTGCGTATGAAGGCACAACACGGAATAGCCGCTCTTTGGGATGCGCATTCAATACGTTCAGTATTGCCACGCTTCTTCGAAGGCAAGCTGCCCGACCTGAATCTGGGGACCAATAAGGGATCAAGCTGCAATGAACACATGGCCCAGGAAATATACGATATTGCAAAATCAGCGAAGCAGGGAGGTTACACGGCGGTGCTGAATGGTCGCTTTACAGGCGGATACATTACCCGGCAATATGGTTGTCCAACGCAAAATATTCACGCAATTCAGTTGGAAATGACGCAAAGCAGTTATATGCAAGAAACGCCACCGTTCAATTACGTACCCAGGATCGCCGCAGATGTTCAGCCGTACCTGCGTCGTATGCTCGAAAGCATGCTTGGATCGACCAATGCTTTCAAGCATAGAGGTCCGTGCCAGCACAAGCGTCTATGATTGGGTTGCTGCCATCAAATCAAGCATTCTGCGCTGCGTGCTCGGCAATTGCTGATGAGCGGTGGAAATTTTCTACGGGCAAACACATACAGGACTCTGTCTAAGAATACCCGATTGGCCAGTTTTCTGCCGATCTGTTGTTCATTCAGTAACGATGCCCATTGTTAATAGTATGCAGGGGGCTTGCTCGTCGGTCCGGTGTCCGGAGTGCCCGCAATAGTGCGGATTACGGCTAGTTCTGGGATAATAATAGGATGTTCTCTGGAGGTGTATACCAGTAGATTGAAAATTATAAAATGATAAATCCTTTATATATACGGGATATGTATGTATGGCACGGCTCCGTTCGCTACGATTCTGCCGGCACAGAATAAGCCACCATCTTAAAATTAGGAAGGCGAACATTCCGGTTCAATAAGTCTGCCCGACTCGCCTCGCGTGGCAACAATAGGGTGCTTTATTCTATTTTGATATTGGCCTTGCGAATCACTTTTGCCCAGCGCGCTTGCTCCGATGCAATATATTTCTGGAACGCTTCGGGATTCTGGTAGGCCGGATCGGTTCCCTGCTTGACGAATCGCGAGGCAAGCTCCGGATTGGCCAATGCCTTGTCGATCTCGCGGGTCAAGGTGTTGATGACCGACTGCGGCGTGCCTACCGGCGCAAACAAGCCTTGCCAGCCGTAGATGGTCAAATCTGGGTAGCCAGCTTCTTTCATTGTGGGCACGTCCGGAAGCGCGGGTGTTCGCTTTTCTCCCGTAATGGCGAGCGCGCGTGCTCGACCGCCGGTGACCTGTGGCAGAACCACGTTTACGCCGTCAACGACCAGTTGTACCTCATTGGCAGCCAGGGCGGTGAGGGACGGGGCGCTACCCTTGTATGGCACGTGCGTTAGTGGTATGCCAGTTTGAATTTTGAGCAACTCCACCGCCAGGTGATTGATGTTGCCGCTGCCCCCAGAACCGAAGAACATGGCGTCAGGCTTGCTTTTGGCCAACTCGATGAATTGCTTGATATTTGACGCCGGCGCTTTGGACGGCACAGCGGCGAGCAGCGGCGTCACGACCAAACGTGCCACCGGCACCAGCTTTTTGACAGCGTCGGCGGCCTGCTTGGGGTACAGTAGCGGGTTTGCAGTCAGCATCCCGACGTTTCCCATCAGTAGCACATATCCGTCAGGGCGGGCATGAGAGATATATTCCATGGCTATATTGCCTGCCGCGCCTGCGCGGTTCTCGACAATTACCTGTTGCTTGAACTGTTTGCCAAGACGGTCGGCCAGCTGACGTGCGACCATGTCTACACCGCCTCCCGGAGGAAAGCCTACGATCAGGGTAATCGGCTTGTCGGGATAGGGCTGACCGAGCGCCGGCGCTGTAACCAGGATAAATGTACTGCTGATACTTGCCATCAATAATTTCATTCGCTTCATTTCAAGTGTCTCCTCTTGTTTTTGGCATCTTGGTACAGCGTCTGGAAATTAGTGCTTAAGTCCGGAAGTTAGTAACATTGGTGTCGATATCAGGCTGTGCCGGAATTGTCTTCTGACAGACGTCCATTCAGGGCACGCCGGATCAAGCCCGAAATATGAGACTGCTGCGCATCGCGTTCAAGACTATCGACGATATGGTCCCGTAGCGCCTGCGCCGCCGCCTGGCGGTCGCCGTCACGCAGGCACGCAAGAACACGTTCATGTTCCACTGCAACTTCATTTTGGTTAATAACCCCGCGACCCAGAAAAATACGAGAAAACTGGGGCGAGGCATAAAGCCTGGAATGGGCATCTTCAAGCATCGCATTGTCGGCAAGACCGATCAACGTGGCATGAAAACGCCAATTGAGTTCACTAAACCGGCGGATACCGGATGCGGTCTTGCCGAAGTCGGACTGTCTGATTTGATCGTTGATCTGCTGTGCCTTGTCAATCAAAGCAAGGTCAATGGGGCCGAGAATGTAAAGCAGCGCGTTCGATTCCACTACAACGCGGGCGACAGCCCAATCGGTGTATTGCTTGATGGTGGGCGGCTCCGGAAGGCGATAGCCGATATTGCGCACGAAAATCAATTGTCCTTCGGCGGCCAATCTGGCAAGCGCTTCACGTATAGGCGTATGACTCACCCCGCACTGACGGGACAATTGGGCGATATTGATTGCTGCGCCAGGAGCAAAGCGTCCGGCGGCGATCATATGCTGAACCTGCGCATGGACTTGATCCGCCAGACTGGTGGGTTGAATGGTAGAGAGACCGGATTGCTGCGTATTCATAGTGATGCGTACGATAGGGTTGAAAAAATCAGGCGGTTTCAGTAAATTCGATATCGTTTACAAGCCCGTATCGGGCGAACATTTCGTGCGGCGCATGATTAGCATGCAGGTGTGCAGCGATGTCTCTCCGTATGCGTTGCTCGATAGCGGGATCCTTGATAGGGTGCTGTTGCTGAGGATCATTTTGGAGGTCGTATAGCACGGTGCTGGCCTCCAGCAGCGGATATCGGCGTGTCATATTGCCCTTCGATTGAGCGAGGACGGGCAGCTTCATGACGGGAAAACCTTGTGTGAATGCAAGCGGCTCAATAAGTGTTGCGCCGGAAAATTCGTCTGCTTCGAAGAACGTGCGCATGTGCGCGGGCATCAACGTATATTGGTAAAGATTGGTTTCGAAGGCGACTTCGGGATAGAGAAAATAGGTGTAGCGGCCATCGGTATAGTTGATTGCGGCGCCAAACTGGCCGTAGATTGCACCAGGACAATCGGCTCCGGCGCTGTGAACAGGCGTGCCGGTGCGCATGAGCGGAAGTAATGTGTGGCCGGTAACTTCGGGAGGTATGGGCTTATCGAAGATATCCAATATGGTCGGCATCAGATCGATGGTTTGCGTTAATGCCGGTTCCCTGCGTGTTTTAATTCCAGAGTCGGCTGGCGCTGCAATCATCAAAGGAATATGTGCTACTTCATTGAAGAAGGGTGGCCGGTTCTTGCCCAGATATTCTTTTTCTCCCAACAGCAGCCCATGGTCGGTTGACAGGATTAGCCAGGTGTCCTTCCACAAGTCCAGACGATCGAATTGGTCCAGCAAGGTACCCAGATAGTGGTCACAGGCAAGGACCAGCGCATGATAGTTGGCCCGCAGCTTTTGCAATAGTTCGGGCTCGATATCCAGTCGGCCATAACTTGGCCAGTCGAAAATTTTGCCGCTTAGCGCTTCGGGAAACGCTTGTAGAAAGCGCTCAGGAGCGAAGAACGGTTCGTGTGGATCAAAACACTCCAGGTGCAAAAACCATGAGTCCTCTGCGTGGTAAGCATCAAGAAACTCACCCGCCGATTCGAAACATTGTGCAAGTGGAAAGTCGCCGCGTTGTTCGAGGTACTGCCGATTAACGAAGTAGGGCAGCTTGGCGTTGATGTCGCACGAGAAGTCCTGCATTTTTTCGTGGTAGCGTTTGCTCAAGCGCTCGGTATCGGGCTTGACGGCCGGGCGCCATTTGTCTTTTTCCTGGCCGCGGATGAATTCCCAGGAAGAGTATCTGCCGTGAAATCCGGCGCCGCCATCTTCAAAATAATGATAATGATCTGTGATCAGGTGGCTGTAGACTCCGCTATCGCGCAGCATACTGGCCAGAGAGTGATCGAATGGTTCCAGAGGTCCCCAGCCTCGATGCAGGAAGTTCAGCCGCCCGGTCTGGATATCCCGGCGCGCCGGAAGACAGGGTAGGCTTCCCACGAAATGCGAGTCAAAGGTGACGGCGCGGGCCGCGAGTCGGTCAAAATTGGGCGTGACGATATCGCTTGCACCGTAGCAAGAAAGCGCGTGACGATTGAGTGAATCGAATAACACGAATACGGCTTTCATGGTTTTCAATTCCTATATGAAATATGATATACGATATATTATAAAAATATAATCACAGGCGCAATATGTGGAAAACCCGTAAGGAACGAGTGGCACCCACACTTGGTTGGAAAAAATGACAAGGGCAATATTGAACCGATGGAGGTTCTACTATTTAAAATTTAACTTTAATGAGTGAAATTTTTTTTGCTTTTACTTTGCTTTGCCTTTAACCAATAATAAACAGTATCAAAAGGTTGCAACATTGCAGTCGATCATTTTCTAATGACAGCGCCTTTTGCTTGGATCCGGATTTATTTATTTCAAAAGTAATTCAAGGAGAAGGCAAAGATGTGCAAAGCAAGAAGCGTATTTACGCAGCTGATTTTCCGCAGTATCGCCGCCTGTACAAGCTGTTTTCTAATGAGCACCCCGGCGCTTGCGGGTGACTGGCCAAGCCAGCCTGTACGCCTGATTTCTCCTTTTCCCGCTGGCGGGACGGCAGATATCCTGTCTCGGGCATTGGGCCAGGAGCTTAGTGAGCAATGGAAGCAGACGATTGTCGTGGAAAATAAGGTTGGCGCGGGAGGCGCCGTCGCCGCATCACAGGTGGCCAGAGCCCGGCCAGATGGGTATACCATGCTGATGGTTTCCGGGAGCATGCTTACGGTAAATCCCAATTTGTATAAGGATCTTCCTTATCGTGTCGGCGATTTCAAGAATGTCAGCATCGTTTCCACTGGTCCGTTTGTTGTGGCCGCAAACAAAAAGGTCCCTGCCGATAATCTTGTAGAGCTGCTCTCTTATATTCGGCAGAATAAGTCGGGTGTCAATTTCGGCTCATCCGGGGTAGGGAGTCAGACGCATATGGCATCCGAAATGTTGATGCACGTGACCGGCAGCAAGATGACGCACATCCCTTATAGCGGTGAAACGCTGGCGCTGACAGACCTGATTGCCGGCCAGATTCAGGTGGTAACAGGAAATCTGGCTGCACTCATGCCTTTTATAAAATCCGGTGACGTAAAGGCGATCGCGGTTACCAGTAGCGAACGATCTGCTGCACTTGCAGATGTCCCAACGGTAAAAGAGCAGCTTGATAAGGAGTTCGATTCCCAGGGATGGTTTGGTGTGGTTGTCCCGAAAGGTACGCCAGACGATATAGTGGAAAAGATGGAGCTGGGCATCAAAACCGCAATGGCTTCTGAGCGTATGACAAAAAAATTCCAGGATCTTGGCCTGACGGCAGCAGAGCAGGGACAGGCGTATATGACGCAAAAAATCACGAATGAATTGGCATCCTGGAAAACAATTATCGCAGAGCAGAAAATTAATCCAAAGTGAGCCGGTCAGTTAAAGGATAAATTGCAAGCTGGATAGCAATGAGCCTTAAACGCGGCAATCACTGAGGGCACAATGGACCAAAGTGTGACAAATTGAAGAGGGAATACGCCTTGATATCGGATATGCGAGAAACGATATTTCAGAGGCTAGGGTTTTAAGATGGCCTGTCGTCGTAGGGCCGCCACCGTTTAATTTTTTGAAGGTAATCGTGTTTATGCTAGGTGCTCATCTTGTTACAGACGCATTGCAACGCGCAGGTGTCAAAACGATATTCAGCCTGTCAGGCAATCAGATTATGCCCATATACGATGCCTGCATCGATGCCGGCATTCGCATTGTGCATGTGCGTCACGAAGCGGCTGCGGTTTATATGGCCGATGCGTGGGCCCAACTGACCGGCCAGATCGGTGTTGCGCTGGTCACTGCTGCGCCGGGCATTACTAATTGTTTGTCACCGGTGTTCTCGGCCCGTCTTGCTGAAAGCCCCGTCTTGCTGCTTTCGGGTGATTCCCCTATTGCGCAGGACGGCATGGGTGCATTCCAGGAGTTGGACCAGACAGAAGTGACAAAAAGGCTCGTAAAACAATCCATGCGATTAAAGTGCGTCGATGAGATAGATCAAGACATTACGTCGGCAATATCTTTGGCGCTCTCGGGCCGACCTGGCCCGGTCCACATTGCGATGCCATTTGACCTGTTGCAGCAACAAGCCGATATTAGCAAAGTAAAGCGCGGGCAAACTCCCTCCCGCGTCAGCAAGCCCTTGGCGCAGGCCGATGCCCAGGAAATTATGGAGCGGATTGCGCAAGCGGAACGGCCATTGGTGCTGGTCGGTCCGATGAACAATGCGAGTCGTGCTCCAGGTTTACGAAAGGACACGACCAACGTCTTGCATACGCCAATTATTGCGATGGAGAGCCCTCGCGGCCTGCGGGATCCTTCTCTTGGGAATTTTCCTCAGGTTCTGAAGAAAGCGGATCTGGTCGTCCTGGTTGGCAAAACATTAGACTTCACTCTGGACTTTGGCCGATCTGCAGGCATGCATCCGGATACGGACATTGTTGTTATAGATCCCGATGAAACCATGATCGACCGTGCCAAACAACTATTGGGGGCGCGTTTGTACAAGTATGCGATAGCCGATTCGGATGCCGCATTACGCGGGCTGAGTGATTACACCTATCCCCGGAAACGCGACGCGTGGCTAGAGGAGGTTGATCAAGCCATTTCAAGCAGGGTGTTGAAGTCGCCGTCTGAACAGAGCGCTGCCAACCCCGGGCCACAATCCATATGCCAGGCGGTTCAAAAAATACTGGATGAGGCAGCAGACCCCATTCTGATATCTGATGGCGGAGAGTTCGGCCAATGGGCGCAGGCATTTTGCCAGGCGCCGACCCGGATTATCAACGGCCTGTCAGGCGCGATTGGCGGCGCCTTATGTTATGCAGTCGCTGCGAGTATCGCTCGACCCAACGCAACGATCATTGCCATGATGGGTGACGGAACGGTGGGCTTTCACAGCACCGAGTTTGAAACAGCAGCTCGGGAAAACGCTTCGTTTATTGCAGTTGTCGGAAACGACTCTCGCTGGAATGCCGAGTATATGATTCAATTGCGCGAGTACGGCCCTGACAGGCTATATGGATGTACCTTGAATGACTCCGCCCGCTATGATCTGCTGGCATCTGCGCTTGGTGCACAAGGCGCTTACGCAGAGCAAGTGGATCAATTGGATGAGATGCTTAATAACGCGGCCAATAACCATGGTGCGACATGTATCAATATCCGGATGGACGGCAGAGCTGCACCGGTTTTTTGAGCCTGATACTAAGACCAAGGAAAAACGCATCTATACAGGTTCGTCTCGGTCTGACTGAATATGGTGGTACGCGTTAAAAAAAGGCGGCTGCACATGAACCGTGCCCCAAGGGTTGGGAATCAATTCTGCCCTTGGGGCCTTTTTTGTCGGTCAGTATGAACCTTTAAAAATATTATGAAGAAGGAACAGGCGTAGCCCCGGGAGTGCCAATACCCAATGCTGCGTCGCGGCCACCGAATTTCTGAATCAGTGTTTGTTGATCTGACTTCGCCCGAGCGTCGACCGCAATGGGATCAATTATTGCACACAGCCGTTTTTGCATGCAGTCCACTATTTCAGAGTATGTGGGATCACTGGCCAGGTCATGAGCCTCAATGGGGTCGTTCTGCAGATCAAACAATTCAGGTTCATATCCGACGTAATGATGGTATTTGTAGCGGGTGTCGGCCAGCATATATCCGGCCGAGTCGGACCCGACAGCGTGATACTCAGAAAACGCCAGTCGTGTTGGATCATAAGGCTTATTGGCGCTGTCGACCAAAGACTGCCCTGGAAGATCCAGATCGGACTCGGTCGGTGCAACGCCGACTTTTTGCAGTACTGTAGGAAATATATCGACCAGCGACACGTTAGTCTGTACTGTTTGAGCAACTGGCACGCCGGGGCCTTTAATAATCATCGGGATACAAGTCGAGTCTCTGTACAACATGCATTTGTTCCACAGGCCACGCTCTCCCATATTGTCTCCGTGGTCGCTGGAATAAATAACTGTCGTATTCTCTGCCATACCCGATTCAGTAAGCGCGTTAAGGATGTTGCCAATCTGATGATCCATAAAAGAAGTCAATGCATAATACGAGGCCAATGCGAGCTGGCGGCGTTCATCCGTTCCTAACTGTTCGTCATGTTTGCTGAAACGTGCGTGGCGCTCGGCCCATGGGTGCCGGCGGTAACCTCTATCGGGATGTAGTCGGGGTAGCGGCATACTCTCAACAGGATAGCGCTTCAGATATTCGGGAGGAACGATAAGCGGAAAATGGGGAGCGACAAGCCCAACGAACAGTACCCAGGGGGGGGAATCAGTCTGAAGGCCGCGCTCATGCAGCCACTGGGCAGCTTCTTGCGAGACGGCACGGTCAAATCGGTTGTAGCTGGATTCACCAGCGCCGATATTCTTGAATAAAGGCGCGGTTGGGAATGGATCTGGTAATGGATCGCGCACTGAACCCCAAACTTGACCAATACCGTCCTGTATATGCGCAGCCAACAGTTGCTGGTCAAAGCCAGTGACGTCATTCCCATTCCTATAATGCAGTTTGCCGATTGACTGGACTGGTATGCCCGCTGCTTGTAGCCGGTGTCCCCAGGATGGCGGATTTCCTTGGTATGCCAACGCATTATCCCAACAACGATGCTGGTGTACATAGCGACCGGTTGCCAGGCTGGCCCGTGCCGGTACACAGATTGGGGAAGGTGTGTAAGCGTTGGTAAAGCGGGTGCCTTCCTGCGCTAATTTATTAAGACTGGGGGTATGGGCGATAGCGTCTCCGGAACATCCCATAACTCGGGCATTATGCTCATCGGAGAGCAGGATGAGTACATTCGAGGTAAATGTCATGATTATATGGAAATGAATTCAGTTTGAGAATGTGTTGCCGGAGTTTTTTAAGGCTTGACCCCACATTGCGTAATCGTGCAGCACTAAGTCCCTGAAGTCACCGGCAGACATGGGTGCCGGAAAAAAACCTTGTAAGGTAAGGGTATCGTGCAGCGCCTTTGAATTGAGCGCGTCATTAATGGCGGTATTCCACTGCTTTACCGTTTCGGAAGACATGGTGGCTGGAGCAAGGATGCCGAACCACTCTTCAATTTCCAGCCCTGAGTAACCGAGTTCCTTTAGGGTAGGGACATCAGGTGCGTGTTTATCTCTATGGGCACCTGTGGTAGCCAACAGCTTTAGTCGTCCGTCTCGCACCATCGGTAAAAGTGATGGGATGGTCGAGATGACCGCAGGTATCTGTTTGCCTAGTGCATCATTGATAGCGGGGCCAGCGCCCTTGTAAGGCACATGAACCAGATTGACCTTGGATTGTTCAGCAACCGTTTCGCCAATAAAGTGCGGAGATAAGCCTATGCCAGCTGTGCCATAGGCGGCCAGTTTCTGCGAATTGCCTGCCAATTTCAGAAATTGCGATAAAGTGGAGGCGTTCACATCGGGCGAAATCGCTACTCCTAACGTGTAGGTCGCCAGGCGTGCGACGGGCACAAGATCCTTTTGGGGATCGTACTTGAAATGTTTGTTGGTATGCGGAGTCATGGTTATGCTGCCGCCGGGCATGATCACCAGCAAAGCGTTATTACGCGAGTTACGTACCGCGTCGATAGCCATAATTCCACTGGCACCAGGCTTGTTCTCGACAATGACCTTGTGCTTTCCCGTTTTATTGAGCTCATTGGCCAGGGCACGAGCAACCGAGTCCAGCCCACCGCCAGCCTGAAATCCCACAACAAGCGTTGTAGGCAATTCTGCGGCGTGAACGCCCAGGGTCATACAGGCCGCTAGAATCATTGGCAATGTCTTGCGGATTATCATAAGCATGGACAGCCTCCTTTATTATTGAAATGGCGTTATTTAGGGGTAAGTATCGGTCAAATGGTTATTCAATAAAAGTGATATTATTTCATTTTGGTATTACCAAAAGGTAATGTATTTAATTATGGAACCGATTTCGCCAATTACGCTGGAACGCGCATTTCGCTATGGCCTGAAGCTTGGGCACTTGCGCATTATTACCACACTTGCCAGAGTAGGGCGGGTCAGTCGTGTGGCAGAGCTTTTCAACGTAACGCAACCGGCTATTTCCAAGCAGTTGGGCGAGCTTGAACAGTTGCTGGGTGCCCCAGTCGTTGTGCGTTCCGGTCGACGTGTCGTGTTAACTCCCACCGGAGAGGTATTGCTGAAATACGGGAGACAAGTCCTTTACAATTTGGAGGCCGCACAACGTGAGCTCGAGCAATTGAGGGAAGGAGGCGTTGGGCACCTGAAAATTGGCGCTGTAGCGACGACCATGCCCACTCAAGTGGCAAAAGGCGTCGTGCGCTTGCGCCAACGGGCCCCTGCGCTCACCATTACACTGACCGAAGCCACCACCGATACGCTTTTTCCCGCGGTACGGGATGGGGGCTTGGATATGGTCATTTCTCGTACCCGTATCGACAGAACCATGCAAGAGTACGGGGCGTTGGAAGAGCGTTTGATTAGTAAGGATCCACTGGTAATCGTCTGCTCCAGCTTGCATCAATTAGCAGGGCGCAAGTCATTGCGTTGGGCTGACCTTTCGCCCTATACGTGGATACTCCCACCGGACGGTTCGGCCATTCACGACGGTTTAATGCGTTTGTATAAAAAACATTCACTGCGGCCGGGTGTGGGCACGATCACTGCGAACTCTATTGCTGTCTTGCCAATACTTTTGGCTAATAGCCAGCTTTTAGGCTTGATGCCGCGAGCGTATGTTGTCGACTTGGTCGACAGAAAATTACTCGCCATATTACCTTTGACCTTCTCGCGCACCGCGCAAGAAGTGCGAGCAGTCTGGCGGCGTGAAAATGAAAATCCAGCAGTCCGCCTTTTGCTGCAAAGTTTAAGCGGGGAGTTGGGTATTGAAAATGCATAGCGGGCAACGGTGGCTTGTTCTACCGCTCGAGTAGCGTGCTGCGCTAGTGGGATTCTGCAAGATAAGCCAGGTAGTCCGCGGTGCCCCGGCGTAGCGCCGGCTGGTTAAATTGATAGTCTTGGCCCGGTTCATCTTCGAAGCCGTACATGGCAAAAAATGGCTGGTAATCGGCACCAACGTAATTGGCGGTAATTTCGAACGGCCTGAGAATGTCTTCCAGGCGGTACTGGTAGCGGCCCTGGGGTGAATAATCATGTTCCCGCACGCCAGCGGATACGGCCAGCGCCAGCTTGCGGCCGCGCATTTTATGCCCGCTTTTCGAGCCATAGGCCCAGCCATAGATAAAAACATCGTCCAGCCATTTTTTCAATAAAGGCGGGCAATTGAACCAGAACACGGGAAATTGCAAGACAACTTTGTCATGTGCTTCGATTAGCGCTTGCTCGTGGGCGACGTCAAATTGCCAGTCGGGGTACGTGCCGTAAAGGTCGTGGACAGTGTACAGGTCGGGGTGTTTTTTCAGTTCATCGACCCAGGCTTTGTTGACCCGTGAATTTTCCAAATCAGGGTGGGCGACAACGATCAATGTTTTCATTTAAAGCGATCCATATTAAGTAGTGACGCTACTATGATATAGATTATGTTAAAAAATAAAAGTACGCACATTTACGTTATATACTTACCCAAATGATAGTATAAACAGGGAAAATATAATGAATGCAAAACTACCAGCTCCCAACGAGCAGCCCAGTTGCTTTGCCATGGAAATTCCCCTGGAAGAGACTGGCTTTGGCTACACCCTGGCGCGGGTCAGCGGGAAGTACAAGATGACAATCATGTATTGGCTATCCGAACACAAGCCGGTGCTCAGATTCAACGAACTGCAGCGCTGTATCGGGACCATTTCATACAAGACGCTGAGCAGCACGCTAAAGGAAATGGAGCATGACGGGCTGGTTATCCGTAAGGAATATCCGCAAATTCCGCCAAAAGTCGAGTACAGCCTTTCGCAGCGTGGGCAGTCTCTGCTGCCTGTGATCAACCTGATGTGCACTTGGGGCGAGGCGCAGCTGGCGCAACAAAACGCCAAGACATAAGAATCGCTTGACGAGGGGCCAGATCAGCATGCCCCTTTTGTTTCTATTGATTCTCGCATTGCGATACGCAACGGTTATGAAATAAATTCAAGCATATTGAGCCAGACCGTGACCGAGAGACCAGTTCTCTTTTGCAACCTCTACAAGACTTACAAATACATCTTCCGGCCGAACACCCGGGCTTTCACTCAGCAACTGTGCGATCCGCCGAAATAGCGCCTTTTTCTGTTCTATGGTGCGAGTGTTGCTTGCTGTAATCTGAATGAATAGAAGCGCGTCGCTTCGGGCGACATCAAGATAAGAGGAGCCGTAGCGGAAGTTTGCAGCTTCATGCTCGGTCAAGGCCATGAACTGGTCATCTTCAGGGACATTGAATGTTTCACGCATTCCCTGGTAAATACTATCGATGATCGCCTGTCTATAGGTTTGCGTCTTTCCGGTGCGTAGTGAAATATGAACGAGTGGCATAGTGGTTCCTTTGCATTGTTGGCTTATCTCCTTAAACATATTAGGCTCAGTGAACTATTTTGATAAGATATGGATTCATATTTCAATGATAAAGATTTGAAATGACTAGACATTCCCTTGAATGCGTATGAGCTCTTGGCCGCACATGATCGTGCGCTATTGGTGGTTGCTGAGGCACGGCAGCGTCTCACCATCGGGATAAGCGACCATGTCGCCGGGCCGGAACTTCCAGCACTGATCGCACGCATGAACGCGTACGATCCGGAACTGCTTATAGAAATTCGGATTGGATCGTCGGATGATCTTCTTCAACGGTATGATCGCAGAGAGCTCGATACCGTCATCGTTCGCTATCACGCGGGTCGAAATGATGGAAAAGTGATTATCGAGGAGAAGTTTGGCTGGTTTGCAAGCCCGGGTTGGCAGCACAGTGTGGGCCAGCCGTTGCCACTGGCGACCATGGCAGAACCCTGTGGCGTACGAGCGATGTCCACGCAACTTCTGAGTGAAGCAGGGGTCTCCTGGAGCGAAGTATTCGTTGGTGGCGGTGTCATGGCAGTTGCCGCGGCGGTCATGGCGGGGCTTGGCGTTGCCGCACTGTCTCCGCGTATGGTCCCATTTGGTGCACTTGATGTTGGTCTTAAGCTTGGGCTTCCAGCATTGCCGAGAATGCCGATCGTGCTGCATACAAGAACTAAGAACGACCGAGCTCGTGAAGCTCTTGCAGCGCTGTCTGCTGCATTTCGGAGCGCTGTACGAAGCTAATATAGTCATAGGGTGCGCCACCATCTGAGCGTCTCTAGCTGGGAGCGACTGTATGCATGGATCCGAGTAAGGCGGAATTGTTTGAGTGGTGGTTAGGTTTTGCGGGGAGGGTGCCAAAGAGCTCCAAAAGATCGTAGCCAAGTCTTGAGGTGCGTGTGTGTAGAGGTTTTGAGCGAGAAGTAAGATTAGAAAGCCGCATCACTCAGGCGCTGGGAGCGGACAGGTGGGTTCCCATCGCTGACCAGTGGCTTTGCTAGTTGCTTGGGTCCTTAATATCTGACGTCTCGGTTGCTCTTCCTTGGGTTGGATATTGACAAAGATGGCCTTGTTGTTTGGCGTTTCCGAGTCCCGCAAATAAAAAAAAAGCCGCTTTATAGCACCACTTAATCTGGAGAAGGGCCTCTTTCCAAAAACGTAGAGAGCACAATGTAACTTCTCACTGAACGCACTCCTTCAAGACTTTGAATTTCCATTAGAAAATCTTCAAGCGATTCAGTATTAGCCGCACGCACTTTAACGAGAACACTGCCATCACCAGCTACTGTATGTAGCTCCTCAACTTCTGGCCTATCAGCGAAAGTTAATAATTGCCGCGTTGCGTTGTAGCTACTCGTATCTACTATCAGAAATGTCAACAAGGTACGGCCAAGTTTGCAACCATCAAGAATCGCTACCGTTCCCTTGATAACCCCATCGCGCCTCAGGCGCTTCACACGATCATGCACGGCCGGTGCCGATAGATTTGCTAATTTGCTAAGTTCGGCATAGCTGCGTGACGAATCTTCAGCAAGTGCACTTAATATTTTTCGGTCAATTGCATCAAGTTCAGCAGGATGATGCTTTGTATACCGAACGATATCTGTTTCTTTATTTGATTCATCCATAATGGTTTACGGCCTAATGATGTATTGAATAAAATTATTTTAACCGAATTTAATTCTGATATAAACATTGCAAAGGAAACCTTAATATGCCAGTCGCACTTTTTGCGCTGGCGATCGGCGCATTTGGTATTGGTTTAACTGAATTTGTCATCGCTGGCATTCTTCCACAAATTGCCCAAGATTTTGGCGTCGAAATTCCGACGGCCGGACTCATGGCAACCACTTACGCATTGGGTGTATTTGTGGGCGCACCTATCCTTACCGTGTTAGGGGCCAAAGTCCCACGAAAGACAATGCTGCTCGGCCTGGCCGCAATTTTCACATTAGGCAATGTCCTCACGGCCCTTGCCCCCACCTTGCCTATCGCGCTAGTGGGGCGGGTCCTAACGGCGTTCAATCATGGAACATTTTTTGGTATCGGTTCTATCATTGCCGCCTCTCTGGTTGCCAAAGAGCGGCAAGCCAGTGCAATTGCCTTCATGTTCTCTGGACTGACGATGGCGAATTTATTCGGGGTTCCTGCTGGAACATGGCTAGCGCAAGCCTATGATTGGCGGCTGGTCTTCTGGCTTATCGCCGGTATTGGTCTCATGACTGCAATCAGCGTGGCATTGTTTGTGCCAAAGATCAAGGCTGGAAAATCCATTGCATTGAGGGCGGAGCTTCGCGCTTTTATAGACCCTCAAGTCATACTTGCCATGGGGATCACGGTCTTTGGACCTGCTGCCTTTTTTACTTCGATTACCTATATCGCGCCAATGATGGCTCATGAAGCTGGCTTTTCCGATGCGGGTATCGCTCGACTGATGATCCTCTTTGGTCTCGGGTTGGTTGTTGGAAACTGGATCGGCGGGCGATTTGCAGATCGATCTCTTTTTGGAACACTATTTGTGACGCTTGCTGCGCAGGCAGCGATACTATTCATTTTTTGGATTGGAGTCAGTAGCGAGATTGTGGCTTCGATTTCGGTATTTTTAATGGCTGCGTTTGGCTTTGCCACTGTGTCTCCAATTCAAAAACTTGTCATGGATCGTGCAAATCGTGCTGGAGCACCCACAATGGCGGCTTCAGTAAACATCGGCATGTTCAATCTAGGAAACGCAATTGGCGCTTGGGTAGGCGGGGCCACTATCTCAGCGGGATTCGGGTTAGCGTCTCCTAATTGGGCCGGGGCCATACTATCTTTGATCGCGTTAGGCTTAGCCATTGTGGCATGGACGAATACCCGCCGACAATATACAGTCATACCAGCGGAATGTTGAATAACCCGGCTCTCTGCGCTACTGACTAGGTCTCAGAATCGTTCAGACCGAATTCTCTTTGCGTCTAGCTAAAAATAGTCATCTTAATTCGGTCTGCTCCAAAGGTGACTTCCAGCCCTGGTGCATTCACCAGCACGACGACCCGCCGCTGTGGATGGCGGCTATTTTAGCGTGGGCGTGGAGCCCGGGGAAGTGATGGGATGTGCGGTGGTCACCGACGATGCGGCCGGTGCGGGGACTTGAGCAGGAAATGCTCCAACCTGCATCTGCATGCGATGAATCGTCAGGCGCAACTCCGGTACGCGAATAGAGTCCCACAAAAGTCCCACAGCAATAAAAAAGCCGCTTAAAGATTTATGGTCTTTAAACGACTTAAGTATTTGATATCACTAATGTTTATGTGGTCTGGACAGTAAGATTCGAACTTACGACCCTCTGGTCCCAAACCATGTAGCGTATTCTAACTCTTTGATTTTATTAGGTTTATGTGGATCGATTACCGTCAATAATCACCCCTAATCACCTGTTTTCTACATAGCTGTCCCACAAAAGTCCCACACATGTCTGCCATGTAGTTTCATGCATTTACTATAACATTTGGCCCTTATTACTGGCCATAAAATCTTGCCCATGAGCTGCCCAGACTTCACCCCCCAGATCAAGCTCCATGATTACAGTTCGGTATATGGCCTGGCGCCATTTACTTAAAATTTCTCCCTTGCCCTTATCCGACTTTAGTTTTTTCGCACAAACCAGTCGAAATAGAACCATTTCACAATCATTCCCCGCTCTTCGCCGTTTTGGGCATATTCAATGACACTACACTGACATGTTATTTCGATTACAGTAATGATTCCAATCACAGGAGGATGGAATCATGGCATTCGAAAATCAGATTGTTAAATACACTCAAACATTAGTTGAGCTAGACGCAGTAGACACGACCAATTTATCTGATGGACAGCAGGCTAGTGTGGAGAATGAAGGGATATATGCGTTAGACAAAACAGCAGATGAGTGGAATCAGACCACTCTGAAAGCACCCTATATTTTATCGTCTTATCGGGGATTGAAGATAAGTGAATTTTTAAATAGCGATGAGCCTAATGTCGACCAGACTGCACAGGTCGGTGAGGCTTTATCGGCCCTAAATTCTCCGGGATACACCAGCCTTGATTTAGAAGGACGAATAATAGGTATAAATAGCCCGCTCGATATGGCGCTGTATTTCCATGAGAGCCAATTTTATGGACATAGAATAATAAAAAACGGTCGTTTAGATGCGCTAGTTGACATAGCATTGGTTACTGATTTTACTAGATCTATTCGGACTGACATTGGTGAAAAAGTCATAGAGATACCGGCGGGCTCTAATATTGTTCCGGGCATGTTTGTTTCAGGCCCAGGCGTTGCTCGTGAAACATATATAGTATCGGTGAATAATTCGAATAACACTGCTACTATAAATACAAGAGCATGGCGAACTTTAACTGAAGCGGCGACGCATAGATTCCAGATGTGGAATTACATGTTTGATTTTATGAACATGCCTGATGTCGCAAATTTTCAATTCCAAGACATAATATTTAATCCAAATGGTAAGGCGTCTATATTTCGTGGCCCGAAAGAAGGTAGCAGTTTCGCTTTCTCTCGTTGTAAATTTATTCGGCCTGCATATCGTGGGATAACGTTCTGGACTAGTGGGGGCTCTAATCTTCAAGTCGATAATTGTGAAGGGATATCCAATGAGACGAATATAGCTCCAGACGAAAGGAAAAGCGTGTTTTGCACGGTAACTACCAACGACGCTAAGTTTCGAGGTAACTATATCTGGCAATTTCGGCATACCTTGGTGCTCCACGGTTCGGGCAATGTAATAGTAGGAAATCATTTTTGGCAAGCCAGGCAAAAGCGACCCGAAGAGCCGGTGTCATTCGAAACTAGAACTGCAAGC